>Ga0065720_1018833_pt1 | contig 126273 bp, 119 predicted proteins | sample Thericmetagenome_FD_59107 | JGI IMG/M metagenome (GOLD analysis project Ga0065720, IMG submission 59107) | Thermophilic microbial communities from the Joint Bioenergy Institute, California, USA of rice/straw/compost enrichment - eDNA_2 v2... | ecosystem: Engineered > Solid waste > Grass >...
TTATCCGCTCCGTCTGCGTCTATTGCGGCTCGAGCCTCGGCGAGAGCCAAGTCTACACCGCCCAAGCCCAGATCCTCGGCCGGCTGCTCGGCGAGAACGGGATCCGTCTGGTCTATGGCGGCGGCCGGATCGGCCTGATGGGCGTGGTGGCCGAAGCTGCCCTGGCGGCCGGCGGCGAGGTGGTCGGCATCATCCCCCATCATCTGCACGACTGGGAAGTCGGCCATACCGGCCTGACCGAGCTGCACGTGGTCGACAGCATGCATACGCGCAAGCGCATGATGGTGGAAATGTCGGATGCCTTCATCGCGCTGCCGGGCGGCCTTGGCACCCTGGACGAATTCTTCGAGGTGATCACCTGGCGGCAACTGAAGCTGCACGACAAGCCGGTGATCATCCTCAATGTCGAGGATTACTGGCACCCGCTGCTGGCGCTGATCGACACGGTGATCGAGCGGGGCTTCGCGCGCCGCACTGCGACCAGCCTGTTCACCATTGTTGACGACGCGGCGAAAATCCTGCCGGTGCTGCGCGCCGAACCGGCACCGGAACGCCCCGCCGCGACCAGCCGAATTTGACCTTTTCTCGACGGGCCTAGAGTTTAAATCCACCCGCCGGCGCGGCCCAAGGCTTCTCCGGCCGGGCAGGCTTTGCTAGGGTCCCGGCCACCAAAATCAACGCAACCCGTGACTGTGGAGGGGTCTTTATGGAGAAGATCAAGGTCAAGAACCCGGTCGTCGAACTCGACGGCGACGAGATGACCCGCATCATCTGGAAGTTCATCAAAGAGAAGCTGATCCTTCCCTATCTCGACGTCGATCTCCTCTACTACGATCTCGGCATCGAGAACCGTGACAAGACCAACGATCAGGTCACCATCGACTGCGCCCATGCCATCCTGAAGCATGGCGTCGGCGTCAAATGCGCCACCATCACGCCGGACGAAGCCCGCGTGAAGGAATTCAATCTGAAGGAAATGTGGAAGTCGCCGAACGGCACCATCCGCAACATCCTCGGCGGCACCATCTTCCGCGAGCCGATCATCTGCAAGAACGTGCCGCGCCTCGTGCCGCACTGGAACGATCCGATCGTGGTCGGCCGTCACGCCTTCGGCGACCAGTATCGTGCCACCGACTTCAAGTTCCCTGGCAAGGGCACGCTGACCATCAAGTTCGTCGGCGAGGACGGCCAGGTGATCGAGAAGGAAGTCTTCAAGGCCCCGGGCGCCGGCGTCGCCATGGCGATGTACAACCTGGATGACTCGATCCGCGACTTCGCCCGCGCCAGCATGAACTACTCGCTGGCCCGCGGCTGGCCGCTTTACATGTCGACGAAGAACACGATCCTGAAGGCCTATGACGGCCGCTTCAAGGACATCTTCCAGGAAGTCTTTGACAAGGAGTTTGCCGACAAGTTCAAGGCTGCCGGCATCACCTACGAGCACCGCCTGATCGACGACATGGTCGCCTCGGCGCTGAAGTGGTCGGGCAAGTTCGTCTGGGCCTGTAAGAACTACGACGGCGACGTGCAGTCCGACACCGTGGCCCAGGGCTTCGGCTCGCTCGGCCTGATGACCAGCGTGCTGATGACGCCGGACGGCAAGGTGGTTGAGGCGGAAGCTGCCCATGGCACGGTGACGCGTCACTATCGTGAGCACCAGGCGGGCCGCGAGACCTCGACCAACCCGATCGCCTCGATCTTTGCCTGGACGCGCGGCCTGATGCATCGCGCCAAGCTGGACGACAACCCGGCGCTGGACAAGTTCGCCAACACGCTGGAGCGGGTCTGCATCGAGACGGTGGAAGCCGGCTTCATGACCAAGGACCTGGCGATCCTGATCTCGAAGGACCAGCCCTGGCTGACCACCCAGAAGTTCCTCGACAAGATCGACGAGAACCTGAAGAAGGCGCTGGCGTAATCGCCGCCCCTTCACGTCAAACAGAAAGGGCCGCAGCGATGCGGCCCTTTTTTATTGTCCAATGACTTTTGCCCCTGAGACGCCCGGCTCGAGCCCGGGCATCTCATGGGCGAAACTTACGCCGCGACTTTGGCCTTGGCGATCTGCTCGGCAATGGCATCCAACGCCTTCTCAGCCCCGGCAGGATCAGCGCCGCCGCCCTGGGCGAAATCAGGCCGGCCGCCGCCGCCCTGGCCGCCGATCAGCGGGGTCGCGATCTTGACCAGCTCGGCCGCATTCAGCTTGGCGGTCAGATCGGGGCTGACACCGACGACGACCGCCACCTTGCCATCCGCCACCGACGTCAGCGCGACGACGCCGGAGCCGATCTCCTTCTTCATCGCGTCAACCATGCCGCGCAGATCCTTGGCGGGCACGCCGTCCAGCTTGCGCGCGGCGAATTTCACGCCGTTGACGTCCTTCACCTGCGGACCGCCGGCACCGCCGCCGGTGGCAAGCTGCTTGCGCAGTTCGGACAGCTCACGCTCCAGCTTGCGGCGCTCTTCCAGCAGGGCGGCCAGACGCTGCGGCACCTCGCGAGGCTGCGCCTTGAGCGCATCGGCGGCCGCCTTCAGCGTCTCTTCCTGCTCGGCGAAATAGGCCCGGGCCGCCTCGCCGGTCAGCGCCTCGATGCGGCGGACACCAGCCGCGACAGCACCTTCATTGACGATCTTGAACAGCGCGATATCGCCGGTACGCTTCACATGCGTACCGCCGCAAAGCTCGGTCGAGTAATCCTTGCCGTCGGGTAGCTTGCCCATCGAGAGCACGCGCACCTCGTCGCCATATTTCTCGCCGAACAGCGCCATGGCGCCGGCAGCGATCGCCTCGCTCGGCGTCATCAGGCGCGTGGTGACGGCATCGTTCTGGCGGATCATCTCGTTGACTTCCGCCTCCACCGCCGCGATCTCTTCATGGCTCAGCGGCTTCGGATGGCTGATGTCGAAGCGGAAGCGATCCGGCGCGACCAGCGAGCCCTTCTGCGTGACGTGATCGCCCAGCTTGCGGCGCAAAGCGGCATGCAGCAGATGGGTCGCCGAATGGTTGGACGCAATTGCCGCGCGGCGCGCGACATCCACCGACAGCGTGGTCATGTCGCCAACCTTGATAGTGCCTTCCACCACCTTGCCGATATGGACATGCAAGAGGCCGAGCTTCTTCTGCGTATCGGTGACCTGAACCTTGGCGCCTGAGGCCGTGACGATCACGCCGGTATCGCCGATCTGGCCGCCGGACTCACCGTAGAACGGCGTCTGGTTGAGCACGACAGACACCTCGGTGTCGGCCTTGGCCTCGTTCACCGGCTGGCCGTTCACGACGATGGCGTCGATGCGGCCTTCCGCCGTGTGGGTGTCGTAGCCGAGGAATTCGGTGGCGCCCTTCTCTTCCTTGATGTCGAACCAGACCTTCTCGGTCGCCGCCTCGCCCGAGCCGGCCCAGGCCTTGCGGGCTTCTTCGCGCTGCGCCTGCATGGCGGCCTGGAAGCCGTCGAGATCGACGCCGATGCCGCGGTTGCGCAGGGCATCCTGGGTCAGATCGAGCGGGAAGCCGTAGGTGTCGTAAAGCTTGAACGCCACTTCGCCAGGCAGCATGTCGCCCTTCGACATGCCGGTGGTGGCTTCATCGAGCAGCTTCAGGCCGCGATCCAGCGTCTGCTTGAAGCGGGTTTCCTCCAGTTTCAGGGTCTCGGCGATCAGGTTCTCAGCGCGGCCAAGCTCCGGATAAGCGCGGCCCATCACGCTGACCAGCGCGGGCACCAGACGCCACATCAGCGGCTCCTTGCAGCCCATGAGCTGCGCATGGCGCATGGCGCGGCGCATGATGCGGCGCAGCACATAGCCGCGGCCTTCGTTGGAGGGCAGCACGCCGTCGGCGATCAGGAAGCAGGACGAGCGCAGGTGATCGGCGATGACGCGGTGGCTGATCTTATGGTCGCCATCGGGATCGGTGGACGAGAAATCCGCCGACGCCTCGATCAGCGTGCGCATGATGTCAATGTCGTAATTGTCGTGCTTGCCCTGCAACACGGCGGTGATGCGCTCCAGGCCCATGCCGGTATCGATGGAGGGCTTGGGCAGGCTGATCCGCTCATCCTTGGAGACCTGCTCATACTGCATGAAGACCAGGTTCCAGATCTCGATATAGCGGTCGCCATCGGCCTCGGGGCTGCCCGGCGGGCCGCCCCAGACCTTGTCACCATGGTCGTAGAAGATTTCCGAGCAGGGGCCGCAGGGGCCGGTATCGCCCATGGCCCAGAAATTGTCCGAGGTCGGAATGCGCACGATGCGCTCGTCCGGCAGGCCCGCGACCTTCTTCCAGATGTTAAAGGCCTCGTCATCGGTGTGATAGACGGTGACCCAGAGCCTGTCCTTGGGCAGGCCGTATTCCTTGGTGATCAGGTTCCAGGCCAGCGGGATCGCTTCTTCCTTGAAGTAATCGCCGAAGGAGAAGTTGCCGAGCATCTCGAAGAAGGTGTGATGCCGGGCGGTATAGCCGACATTGTCGAGGTCGTTATGCTTGCCGCCGGCGCGCACGCATTTCTGCGCGGTGGCCGCGCGGGTATAGGGGCGCTTCTCCTGGCCGGTGAAGACGTTCTTGAACTGCACCATGCCGGCATTGGTGAACATCAGGGTCGGGTCGTTGCGCGGCACGAGCGGCGAGGATTCCACCACCTGGTGACCGGCCTTGGCGAAATAGTCGAGAAAGGCCTGCCGGATTTCGCTGGCGGAGGACATGGGCTTCACACCTCTGGTCGGCGGCGCGCCGGGGTGCCGGACCTGGCTCCGGGGCGCCGATAATGCGTCGGTTCGATTGCGGTGAGCCGGCCGGAGCCGGCAGAAGACTTTACTTAACGCCCCGCATTTTCGCTGTCCAGCAGCGCCCTGCCCGCGCTTTCAGACTTAAGTCGTTGATCCTCATGGGCTAGCACGCGCCAGGTTTCCAATTGGAGGCACTGGAGCCAGGATCAAAGGCGGCTGATCCGATGCTTTAGGTCACCGATTCCGCCCTAAAGCATTGTTCTGGCAAAAAAATACCCCGGTACCGAGCTCCGGTACCGGGGTTCCCATGGAGGAGAGAACTCATAGGCCGCCAAATAGCGGCCAGAGGGGAAAGATCAATCGGCATCCTCATCAATATCGGCATCGGCGCCGGCATCGATCGCCGCCGCGACGATCCCGGCATTAGCCTTGATCGCGGCTTCAATCTTTTCGGCAACCTCCGGATTTTCCTTGAGGAATTGCTTTGCAGACTCACGGCCTTGGCCGATCCGCTGGCTGTCGAAGGAGAACCAGGAGCCGGATTTCTCGACCACATTGGCCTTCACGCCCAGGTCGATCAATTCGCCGGTCTTGGAGATGCCTTCGCCATACATGATGTCGAAATCGACCACCTTGAACGGCGGAGCGACCTTGTTCTTGACCACCTTCACGCGGGTCTGGTTGCCGATCACCTCGTCGCGCGCCTTGATCGAGCCGACGCGGCGGATGTCCAGGCGGACAGAGGCATAGAACTTCAGCGCGTTGCCGCCGGTGGTGGTTTCCGGGTTGCCGAACATCACGCCGATCTTCATGCGGATCTGGTTGATGAAGATCACCATCGTGTTCGACTTGGAGATCGACGCGGTGAGCTTGCGCAGCGCCTGGCTCATCAGACGCGCCTGCAGGCCCGGCAGGGCATCGCCCATCTCGCCTTCCAATTCAGCCTTCGGCACCAGGGCCGCGACGCTGTCGATGACCAGCACGTCGATGGCGCCCGAACGCACCAGGGTGTCGGCGATTTCCAGCGCCTGCTCACCCGTATCCGGCTGCGAGATCAGAAGGTCGGCGACATTGACGCCCAGCTTGCGGGCGTAGGACGGGTCCAGCGCATGCTCGGCATCGATGAAGGCGCAGGTACCGCCCTTCTTCTGGGCCTCGGCCACGCAATGCAGCGCGATGGTGGTCTTACCCGAGCTTTCCGGACCGTAGATCTCGATGATGCGGCCACGCGGCAGACCGCCGATGCCCAGCGCGATGTCCAGGCCGAGCGAACCAGTCGAGATCGCCTCGATCTCGATGCTCTGGCGCTGCCCGAGCTTCATGATTGAACCCTTGCCGAAGGTACGCTCGATCTGCGAGAGCGCGCTCTCCAGCGCCTTACCCTTGTCCATGTTGTCCTTGTCCACGAGGCGAAGATTGGCGGTCGACATTGCGGCTGCATCCTTTCATGGGGCCGGGGGAATTGCAACGATACGCGGTTCTGCCCCTATATGTTCCTATCTTGTTGCCTTTGTCCAGCGAAATCGACAAACCCGCGTATTCTCAGGATATTTCCGCATTGTTCCAGTAAGGTTTTGTTAAGAACGCAGCAATGTTCCGCTTTTCCGGCTCATCCGGAAACAGCCCGAATCCGGGGACGGAGCGCGCAATTACTGGATGTGTAAATGCGGGTATGCCGGGAAATTTTCCCGCTTAAGATGTATGCCCTCCCTTCTCCCAAAGGAGAGGGAAATTAAGGCCCCATCACTTCCTTTACCTTTCCCGCAAGCTGGCTGAGCGAGAAAGGCTTGGGCAGGAAGTTCACATGCGGCGACTTCGCCAGGCTGGTGCGCAGGCTGTCTTCGGCATAGCCGGAGATGAACAGCACGCGCAGGTTCGGGCGGCGCAGACGCAGCTCTGCGGCGAGGCTCGGGCCATCGAGATTAGGCATGACCACATCGGAGATCAGCAGCTCCACGCGCTCAAGCTGCTCGGCCGGCAAGGCTAAAGCCTGCTCGCCCGAAGCCGCCTCGATAACGGTGTAGCCCTTGTTGCGCAGCGCCCGCGCAGCAAAGCTGCGCACCGCATCCTCGTCTTCGACCAGCAGCACCAGACCGCGGCCGGTGAGATCGCGGCTGTCATGCCGCACATCGTCGCGGACCGCGGCGAGTTCTTCCGGGGTGGGACGATAACGCGGCAGATAGATGCGGAAGCAGGCCCCCTCGCCTTCGGCGCTTTCGACCTGAATGAAGCCGCCGGTCTGCTTGATGATGCCGTAGACGGTGGACAATCCAAGCCCGGTGCCGGCGCCGACCGCCTTGGTCGTGAAGAACGGGTCGAAGATCTTGCTGAGATTTTCGGGCGCGATGCCATGGCCGTTATCGGCCACTTCGATCAGCACGTATTCGCCCGGCGGAATGGTTTCGGCGCCGATTTCGGTCGGCCGCTCGGCCTGCCAGTTGCTGGTACGGATGCGCAATTCGCCGCCTTCCGTCATGGCGTCGCGCGCATTGACGGCGAGGTTGATGATGACCTGCTCCAGCTGGCCCTGGTCGACGCGCACAAGGCCAAGATCGCGGCCATGGGTCATCTTCAGGGTAATCGTCTCGCCGATCAGGCGGCTGATCAGGTTGCGCAGATCGGCCAGAACATCAGTGATGTCGAGGATCTTCGGCACCAGGGTCTGCTGGCGCGAGAAGGCCAGCAACTGGCGCACCAGATTGGCGGCTCGGCTGGCATTCTGCTTGATCTGCATGACATCGGCGAAGGATTGGTCGCCGGGCTGATGGCGCTGCAGCAACAGATCGCAGAAGCCGATCATCGCGGTGAGAAGATTGTTGAAATCGTGTGCGATGCCGCCAGCGAGCTGACCCACCGCCTGCATCTTCTGGCTTTGATGGAACTGGGTCTGCAGATTGCGCTGCTCGGTGGTGTCGACCAGATAGACGAGCTGCGCCGACTGGCCATCGTCGCGTTCCGCCGAAGAGGCAGCGAAGACCTCGACCACACGGGCACGAGGCCCGGCGAGATGAATTTCCAATGGCCGGCCAAAGGTCTCGCCTCGGCGCAGGGCCATCAGATGACGGGTCAGCACCAGGGCATCTTCCTCGCGCACCAGATCGGCCAGACGCTGGCCCAGCCCATCCTCGCGGCCGGTGAGTGCGGCGAAGGCAGCGTTGGCGTCGCGGATCACGCCGGTGGAATCGAGCACCAGGATGCCGATCGGCGCCTGATCGAAGAAGCGGCGGAACTCCGCTTCCACCGGACGCAGGGTGCCGCGATGGCGCAGCTCCAGACTTAAGTCGTGCACGACGGCGCTGTAGCGGACCGGGCGGCCATCGCCATCCGTGACCGCGCTCTGGCTGACGCCGACAAGGCGGAAACCGGACTCGGCATTCGTGTCGGCGTCCAGCGGCTTGAGCTTGGCTTCACCGCCTTCCCAGTTCGGCGTCATCACCTCGCCTTCGCGCGCCTCGGCATGCTGCAGCACATCGGCCAGGGTGACGTTGCGGCCAACGAGCTGCTCAGGCACCGTGTTCAGCCAGGCGGCGAAGGTGCGGTTGGCAAACAGAAAACGTCCATCCAGCCCCACGGAATAGAGCCCGACCGGCGCATTGTCGATGAAGGCAGCCAGCTCGTCGCGCTGGCGCCGCATGGCGATGAGCGAGTCATCTTGATCAGACAGGCATTGCACATCCCAGACCATCCAGTGACGCCAGTCCGGCCGCGCCATGGCGGAGATCCGCAAGGTCAGGATCTGATCGCCGGCGGCGACCTCCAGATCCTCCTGCACGGTCTCCCCCGCCGCCGCTAGGCCGCGCATGCGCGCAATAGTTTCGATATTGCCCAGACGCGACACCACCAGGCGGTCGATGGTCGGCGCGCCCTCGATCTGCAGCCGGGCGGCAAGGTTGCGGTAGCCGGCATTGGCGGCAGCAACAGCCGGGCCGTTCATCACCACGCGCGCAAACGGGCTGGCCTCGGCCACCAGCTTGGCCGGCCATTTCAGAAATCCGCCGAACAATCCGCCGAAGGGACGTGCCATCACCCTAGCCGCCTTCCGTCTCTGCCTCGGGCTCGTAACGGGCATCCATGCCGTCCTTGAGCCGCATCACATAAGAAATCACCCCTGCCACGGCGCGATAATGCTCGACCGGAATGGATTCATCCAGATCGACCTTATAAAGCGCACGCGCCAGTGGCGGGTTTTCGACAATCGGAACCTCATGTTCCTTGGCAATCTCGCGGATGCGCAGCGCCAGCACATCGACGCCTTTGGCGACGACGACCGGAGCCTGCATCTTGTCGGGATCGTATTTCAGCGCCACGGCGTAGTGGGTCGGGTTGGTGATGACCACGCTGGCCTCGGGCACCGAGGCCATCATGCGGCGGCGGACACGCTGCATGCGGATCTGGCGCAGGCGTGCCTTGATGATCGGATCGCCTTCCTGTTCCTTGAACTCCTCTTTGACCTCCTGCCGGGTCATGCGGAGATTCTTCATGTAGGTGAAACGCTGGTACAGGTAGTCGACCACTGCGACGACGAACATGATGCCGACCAGAACGCCGATCAGCTTCACCAGCATCTGCGCCACCAGCGAAAGCAGCACGGAAACGTCCAGCGCGACGATGGTTTCGAGCGAATCCAGCTCGGGCAGCAGGATGGCGGCGAGGATCGCGCCGATGGCACTGATCTTGATGATGTTCTTGACGAACTCGACGGCGCTCTGCACCGAGAACATGCGCTTCAGGCCGGCAATCGGCGACAGCTTGGAGAATTTCGGCTTGATGCGCTCGACCGTGAAACGCGGCGGATTCTGAATGACGCTGGAAGCCAGACCGAAGAGCAGGAACAGGCCGAGCACCGGCAACAGGCCCCTGCCGACGCCGAAGAACAGGTCGATGGCGACCTGAGACAGGTGGCTGGCGTCGATCGGAATCAGATGCGGCTGCTCAAGGAAAACGCGGGTGGAGCTGATGAAGTTGCTGGACAGCGTGCCCGACAGCATCCACATGGCGATCGCCGCCGCGAGGAAAGCGAACCAATGGCCGATTTCCTGGGACTTGGCAATGTTGCCTTTTTCCTCGGCATCCTTGAGCCTTTTGTGTGTCGGCTCTTCTGTTTTGGAATCCGGATCGGCGTCTTCGGCCATGCCTCACCTCAACGCGGCACGAGGAACTGCGACATCTGCTCCTCGTACCGACCGGTAAACAACACGCCTATGGCGCCCAGCGACAATCCCAGCATCACCAACGCGAAAGCGATCGTCGGCGCCTGCATGACGAAGAAGATCTGCAATGTCGGCATCAGACGATTGAGCAATCCGAGCGCGACGTTGAAAACGATGCCATAGACGATGAACGGTGCCGCCAGCTTGAGCCCCAACGCAAAGCTTCCAGCCACCATCTGGGTGGCAAGCTGGGCGAAATCGCCGAAGGATGGCGCCTGAGCCGGGGGAAACAGCCGGTAGCTGTCGTAAGCCGCCTGCAGGCCCAGCATATGCAGGTCCGTTACAAAAATCAGTGCCATCCCCATCGAAACCAGGGCGCTGGATATCAGCGCGCTTTGCGATCCCTGGTTCGGGTCGAAGAAGATGGCGGAAGCCAAGCCCGCCTGCATCGCAATCACGGTGCCAGCAACATGCAGGGCGGAAATCGCCAGGCGCGCCATCAGGCCAAGCGCCAGTCCGAAACCGACCTCGGTGACGACCAGAAACGCCATATGGAAGGGCTCGGCCGGCATCGGCGGCAGGGAGGGTCCGAGGACCGGCACGGTCAAGCCGGAAGTCAGCAAGGCGATGGCAAGCCGCGCACGCGACGATACCGAGCTTTCGCCGATGCCGGGCAGGATCATTATGGCGGCGCCAAGCCGGCAAAAGATCAGGATAAAGGCGTAGACATTGCCGGCGACGATGTCCTGGAGCACCGCCCTGCCCCGCTACTGCAAACCGGCGATGCGCTGGGCCAACTGTTCCATGAAGGCGATCATCGTGGTGATCATGAACGGCATGGCCACAATCAGGGTTCCGAAGATGGCAAGGATCTTCGGCACGAAGGTGAGCGTCGGCTCCTGCAATTGCGTGAGCGCCTGGATGAGCGAGATCGCGAGGCCGACCGCGAGGCTGACCAGCATCGCCGGGCCCGCTATCTTCAGCAGAACCCAAATGCCATCCCGCATAACATCTGTGACTTCGACGGCTGTCATCGATTCGCTCTCCGCCGTCGATAATAGCGTATTGACCGGCCATGCCCAATCAGATGGGCATGCGCATAATTTCCTGATACGCGGAGATCACCCGGTCACGGATCGTAACGACGGTATCAAGTGCCATTTCGGCATTGGTCACCGCAGTGACCACGTCGGTGACATCGGCCTTCCCAGCTACTGCCGCGGCGGAAACCGCTTCCGACTGGCGAGCCGCATCCACCGTATTCTGCAGGGCTTCCTGCAGCATGGTGCCAAATCCCTCGGCCGCCTTCGGCTTGGCGGCCTCGGCGCCGGGCATGCCGGCCATGCCCTGAAGCGGATTTCCAATGCGCAAATCGGCCATAACCTATCCTCTTGCCGTCAGTTCCGCAGCAGGTCGATCGTACGGGTGATCATCTGCTTCGCCGTATCCACCACGTTCAGGTTGGCTTCGTAGGTCCGCTGCGCTTCCCGCATGTCGGCCATCTCGATGACCGACTTCACGTTCGGCATCTTCACATAGCCGTCGGCATTGGCCGCAGGATGGCCCGGATCGTATTTCAGCTCGAAATCGGACCGGTCGTAGGTTGGCTTCTGCGCCCGCACCAGATTGGCGCCGGTGGCGCGGTCCAGCTCGGACTTGAAGCTGACCACCTTGCGGCGATACGGGTCGCCGCCGGGGGTTTTCGCCAGCGAGTCGGCATTGGCGAGATTTTCGGAGATGACGCGAAGACGGTCGCCCTGGGCACGCATGCCCGCGGCCGAAATCTTCATCGCGTTCTTCAATTCCATAACCTGCCTCCGTTACCCACCTGCAACCTTAACCGCCCTGCCGGCTGCCCAGCGCCTTGCGGAGCATGGTCACCTGCTTACGGTAAAGATTGGTCATCAAACTGTGATCGCCCTGGGTTTCGGCGACATTCATCATCTGCTGTTCGAGGTTGACGGCGTTGCCGTTCGGCGCCGTCTCGTAGGCCTCGGCGCTGCGTACGACCTTCCAATGATCGTTCTGGCGACCACCAAGGCCACGCAGATGCCCTGGCTCGGTCACCCGGGCGGTCAGGCCAAGCTGGCTGCCAGAGCCCCGGACCAGTTCGCCAAAGCTTACCTGCTTGAGATCCTTGGGCTTATAGCCCGGGGTATCGGCATTGGCGATGTTCTCGGCCAGCACGCGCTGCCGCTCGCCCAGCCAGTCCATGCGCTGGGTGATTGCCTTCAGCAAGCCGATACGGTTGAGATCCATGCCCATGCCCTGCCCGCCTGCCTCCAAGGCTCCAGACCTTTGGAGCCTTGCCATCGCGGGCCTTTACCAGTGGCTCGCAGATTGGCCCCCAGCCGTAAAGATTCGGTTAACCCGGGAGCGTGGTAGGATGCCCCGAACCGGATTTTAAGCCCGCCATGACCCGACCGACCGCCCCCAAACCGCCGCGCCAGAAGGCCGTGGCCCTACGCTACGACCCCGAGCGGGAGGAAGCGCCCCGCATCGTCGCCGGCGGCGAGGGTTTCATTGCCGAGCAGATCATCCGCATCGCCCTGGATCATGGCATCACCATCCGCCAGGACGCTGACCTGATCGAGATTCTGGACAAGCTCGAGATCGATGCCCTCATCCCGCTGGAAGCCTTTGCCGCGGTTGCCGAAATCCTCAGCTACATCTATCGCACGCAAGGCGATGCGCCGGCCGGGCTGGAGAAATCCAATCCAGCTTGACCCGACTCGGAGACGGCCACCAAAGTGGCGCATCCATAGGCATTGAGCATGAACGACATCGATTATTCCCAGATCGCCTTGGCCTTTGGCGGCCTCCTGGTTCTGCTCGGCCTGTTCTATTACGCCATGCGGGTGCTGAGCGGCTCGGGCCGCTTCGGCAAATGGCGGCAGGGCCAGCGGATCGGCGTCGTCGAAATGGCGCCGGTCGACGGATCGCGCCGCCTGGTGCTGGTGCGGCGCGACGATACCGAGCATCTGCTGCTGCTCAGCGGCGAGGGCGATCTGGTGATCGAGAGCGGCATTCCCGTCGAGCGGCGCGAGGCATTGGAGCCAGAATCCGGCGGCAGCTGGCCCAGCTTTCGTATACCGGGGCGCGATCGTGACGGGTAATATGATGGTTCGCTATTTCGCCGCCGCCGCGCTCGGCCTTCTGCTGCTGGCGGCGCCTGAAGCCTTTGCGCAATCGGTCACCATCGATCTGGGCGAAGGCGGCGGCACGCTGACCGGCCGCGTCATCCAGCTCATCGCACTCACCACTGTCCTGGCGCTGGCACCCTCGATCCTGATCGTCATCACCAGCTTCGTGCGCATCGTGGTCGTGCTGTCGATCCTGCGCAGCGCCATGGGTACGCAGACCACGCCGCCGAACAGCGTGCTGATCAGCCTCGCCCTGTTTCTGACATTCTTCATCATGCAACCCGCGCTGGAGCGGGCCTATAACGACGGCATCCAGCCGCTGATCCAGGAAAGCATCGACGAAAGCACGGCCTTCGACCGCGCCATGGCGCCGTTCCACGAATTCATGCGCGGTCAGGTGCGCGACAAGGACCTGGCGCTGTTTGCCGGCTTTGCCAATGTGCCGCCGCCGGAGACGCCGGAAGCGATCCCGCTGCGCATCCTGGTGCCCGCCTTCATGATCAGCGAACTGAAGCGCGCCTTCGAGATCGGCTTCCTGCTGTTTCTGCCTTTCATCGTTGTCGACATGGTGGTGGCGTCGGTGCTGATGTCGATGGGCATGATGATGCTGCCGCCCGTGATCATCTCACTGCCGTTCAAGCTGATCTTCTTCGTGCTGGTGGACGGCTGGAATCTCGTCTGCGCCGCGCTCGTCGAGAGCTTCCTCGGCGCCCGCTGATACCGCCTAGTTGATCGCACTCAGGCCGCCGCGGGCCACACGCTCGCGATACTGGCTCATGAAGGCTTCGTACTGCCCGATCTGCGCGATGGCCGCCGCCATTTCGCGCGGATCGCCCGCACCACGCTCAACCGTGCTGGCGACAGCAGTAAAAGTCGCCGCATCTGGCGTATCGCGGAAGGCCGCCTCGTATTTGCGCCGCAGATCGGTGAGCGCCGCAGCATCGTTGCTGAGCGAGTAAGCCACCGCGAGCTGCAGGATCAGCTTGCGTTCATCTGCGCTCAAAGGCGCCGGATCAGCATGGCGGTCGCCGATCAGCTGCCCCACCGTACGTGCGAAAGCAACCCAGTCCTTGGCGCGCCAATGCAGATCCGCGCGCAATCTTTGCGCTTCCCTGCCCTGCATCTGGCCAAGCAGGTTCTGCGCCTCGGCAAAACGGTCGAGATCGCCAAGCGCACGCGCTTCCAGCAGCCGGCGCTCCAGCGCAATGCCGGGGCTTAGGTTGGCCGCTTGCGTGTTCTGCAAGGATTTCAGCGCCGCATCCGGATTGCGGTCCAGCAGATAGACGACAGCAAGACGCGCGCCGGCTCTCGCCCGCTCTTCGCCGCGCAGGCGGTAGGTGATCTGATGCTCCAGCAGCTCGGCTGCGCGATTGAGCAGATCGACCGAAACCAGCCGGTCGGCCAGCTTGCCGATGATCTCGTCGCCCTCCGGTCCCGGCGGCGTCAATTCGCGATAATCGTAATAAAGTGCCAGTGCCGACAGCGGCGGCAGCGCCTGAGCGCCGCCATCGAGGAAGAGTTTGGCGAATTCGTCGCTCATCTGCTTGGTCAGCAGCGGCACTTCCGGCGATTTCGGGAAGTATTTGACGATCTGCCGGAAGGTGGTGATGCCGCCGCGCAGATCGCCGATGGAGAATTGCAGCTCGCCCAGGCGGCGCAGCAGATTGAATTCATATGGCCCGCCGCGCCAGGCAAAGCGCAACTGCTCCAGTCGCTCAATCGCCTGCTCGTTGTTGATCAGCTTGCGCGAGAGCAGAAGTTCGGTCTTGGCGAACTCAGCCAGGGCACGAGCGCGGCGATCGCCGCTGGCCGATGCCAGATCAAAATAACGGATGGCATCCTCTGGCCGGTTGGTTGCGTTGGCCAGAACGCCACGGACATAGTTACCCTCGGCCGCCTGCGCCCGCGTCAGTGTGTCTCCGCTCAGGGCGCGCAGCTCTTCCGTCGCCGCGGCAATATCGCCACCGGCCAGCCAGGCGCGTGCCATGGTCAAGCGGATGGGCGCTCGCAAATCCGGAGGGAACTTGGCAACCGCCGCTCCAGCCAAGGAGAAAGCGCGCCGCGCCGCCGGCCAATCGTCGCGTTCGGCAGCCAGCATGCCGCGATACGCGAGGATGTCGGGGTCATCGTCAAAGACCTTGGAATCGAGATCAGTGGCGGCTTCCGCCAGGCGACCCATGCGCAGATTGGCGATGCCGCGGAGCGCTCGATAAAGCTTGTCACGCTCCAGATCAGGCTGCTCGGCCCGCGCCTTGGCCAGCGTGCCCAACGTCTCAGGCTGCATGTCATTGGCGGCATAGAACTGCGCCAGCGCCAATCGTGCCGCCTGACGCTGGCCCGGTGAGGCCTGGGCGACGCGCCGCAGCAGGTTTTCCTCCTGCTCGCGATAGTTCTCGCCCTCGACTTTGCGCCACTCGTCGAATTGCAGAATCTCGGTCACGCCGCTGCGCGGATCGGCGCCGCGTGGCGCCGACAGCGACAGACCGTTGGGCGTGCCGATCTCCACCCCGCGCGGGAAGCGACGGACATCCAGATTGTCGGCATGCGGCTCAATGGCGAAGCCCTGGAAGCTTGGCAGCACGCTGAGTTCGATGAAATCACGCCGTCCCGGGACGCCACCATTGGCCCCGGCAAAAGGAACCACCGTGATCAGGTCGCCGGTATCGGGATCGGGAATCTGCAGATGCGGCGCCGGATCGTTAGCCGCGAAGAACAGTTTGGCGCCGCCATCGGCATCGAGTTGCCGGCGAACATCGACTTCCGGCGGCCCGCTGCGCTGCATCGGCTCCGCCTCGTCCGCGGCGCCGTCCTTAGGCAATAGCTGGTCGGGCTGGATGGTGTTGATGCCGATCTGCCATCCGGTATTGCGGCGCGTGAAGGTCGCCGTCGTGCCGCTCGGAACAGCCAAGCGCAGAACCGTTACCCCCGGCACCGGCAGTTGTTCGATGCCGTTGATCGCGCCACTCCAGTCCCGCGTGGTGATGGGACGCAGATCGACACTCGCGGCCCGGTCAAAGACCAGCCATAGAGCGCCGTTGCGCATGAAGGCTGCGGCGGCCACGGGCCGGGTCCAGGGGAAATTCAGCAAAGGTCCGGTGCGGCTGGAATCGACGCCCGGCACCAGCGGCTCGCCCGTGATCGGCCCGGTCGGCGGCGCGGGCATGAAGGTTCCCAGCGGCGCGGTTTCCACCGGCGTGGTCGGTGCGGCAGCGGGAACGCCGGCCTGCGGCGTCCGCGCAATTGTTGGCGGCAGGGTTACGGTCTGTTGCGATGGTTGCGGCGTGGGCTGCTTTGCCGCCTCTGGCTTGGCAGTCTCTGACTTTGGCGCCTCAGGCTTTGCCGGGGGCTGGGCGCTGGGCTGCGGCTTGGGGGCTTCAGCGGTCTTGGCTGGTGCCGGTGCGGGTTGATTGGCCGCAGTCTGATTGGCTGGCGGCGCGGCCGGCTTCTTCTCCGCCGTCGTGGCTTCGGCCGGCTGCGAGACGTCGAGCACAATCTTGGCGCCATCGCGCCACGACTTCACCGTCGCGCCTTCAGGAATGTCGAAGCTGACAACGCTGGAGCCGTTCTCGATACGGGTGGCCAGATTGGCGATGCCGCGCGGCGGGAATTTTGGCAGCCGACCCAAATCCACCGGTGTTGCCCGCTCGAAGCGTACCGTGGCGCTTTTGGCCTCGGTGACGACGTTGAAGTCGATGCGTTCCGGCCAGTCGAATACCAGCCGGGTATAGGTCGGATGTTCACCCGCGCGCAGACGAACCGGCGCCGCCGGATCGGCAGCCGGATTCAGAACGGGACGGGCTGGCTGGGCAGCGGCAGGTGCCGGTGATTGAGAGGCCGATGGCTGCGGCGCAGGCGTTTGCAGCAGCGGCGTTTGCGGAGTGGGCGCACCGTCGCTACCAGCACCGAGCGGCGGCGTATTGGCCTGCGGCACCGGCTGGGCATGGCCAAGCGGCGGCGACAGCCCCAGCATTCCGGCCAAAGCCAGGCCGGCCAGGCCGGTACTCAGGCCGGTGCGGCGGAGGCGCCTTGTGGCTGCCGTCCTAGGCGGTGTGCGGCTGTCTGTCATACTCCCTGCTGCTCAACTGTCGGAATCGCGCCGCCACAGTACATCCTCAGGCACGATTATAGGAGTGTGGCAGGATAACGCGATATGGTTAAAAGACTGTTTTTCGGGCCGAATTAGCCTTTTCGCTGCGCCAAAGCGTCCGCCTGGACCGACGTCAGCAGGCTTTGCAGCCGCCCGGCGTCGAAAGGCTTCACCAGATAGCCGTCCACGCCCAGGCGCTTGGCCGCAATGACGTCGTCTGGCCGCGCCTCGGCGGTGATCATGATGAAGGGCGTTCTGGCATTGGCCGGATCGCTGCGGACGGCCCGCAGGAATGCCAATCCGTCCATCGGCTCCATGTTCCAACCGGAAAGGATCACGGCATAGCGCCGGCGCCGTAGCAGGGTGAATGCGGGGACCGGATCGCCGACCGTATCGACGTCGTGAAAGCCGATCTGCCGCAATTGCTTGGCGATGATCATCTGCATGGTGCGATGATCGTCGACGACCAATACCCGCCCAGCGTTTGTGATCGGTGATGCCATGCCCGGTTAGAAACGACACGCGAGCAATGGCTGCCGCAGGCTAGCCGAAAAGATTCAGCAAATAGCTTTGCGGACCGCCCGTACTTTCGCTGCTCTTGAAGGTCAGATAACGGACGACCAGCTTTTCGATCGCGGCCTGGTCATTCTTGACCGACTGGAGGTCAAACCGCTTTTCGACCGCAGTTACCTGCGCGTCGACATCCTGATAAGCGATCTGCTTGGGCAGCTGATTGGCGACGGTAATCACCTCGCGCAGCACGGAATCGGCCAGCACCTGCACCGTCTTGCTGGCTTTCGGCAGGCGGCGCTCAAATTCCAGCGCGGCGCGCACACCGGGCGCCTGCTCGTCCAGATAACGCTCGTAAGACAGCCGCTCAAATCGCGTGGCCAGCTCTTCCAGCATGACCGGCGTCTTAAGCTTCTCCACGCCGACATGCTTGTAGGCGATGGCGTTCGCAAGCTCCTGGAAGCGGGGATCCTGGAAGCGGTTGGCGAGCGAGTCCGGGTCGCTCATATCGCTTTCGATGATCTTGCGAATCTTGCCTGGATACTGCGCTTCGCTTTCAAGGTCGAAAGCCGACAGAATGAACTTGAAAAGCCGGTAATTCTTGAACAGATCGTCCAGCGACGTGATGTCCTTGATGTTGTCGCGGAAATACTCGATCTCGGCCTGCACCTTCCTGCTCTGGCGAAAGCGCTGGAACTCGTCGCTATCGTATTCGTAGTAGCTTTTGGGCGGCGGCGCCGCTTCCTCCTTCAACAGCGTCTTCTGCTGCGTCTTGGTGTATTGGCTGGCGTCCTGGGTAGCAATGCGGGCTGTCGCGACGACCTTGCCGTTGCCATCAAGAGCCGCATTGCCAGACGCATCGAGCACCACGCCGCGCAGCTTGGCCAGACCGGCCGGCAGCGCAGCCACATGGCTGCCATCGTTGACAAGATTGCCCTCGCCGTCCACGCCGACGACATTGCCGTTGACGTCCAGCAGCGGTCCGGATGCGGCGAAATTGTACCGCATGGCGAGCTCCAGCTCCTGCGGACTGCCCTTCATGGCGGCGGAATTCGGATCGCTCAGATCACTCATCAGCACGTCGCGCAGATGCTGACGATTGTATTCGTAGACATCGCCAAACCCGTTGGCATAGGCCAGGACGCGCAGGAAACGATCGTCGTTGATAAGCTCTTCAACGGTGGTGGCGGTCGCAGCGCGATTCTGGAAATAGATCGCCTCGCTTTCGATCCGGGCATTCTCCATCATGTATTGTTTGTTGCGCAGACGGACGGTGGCGTTATTGAACTCGCGCAGCGCTTCCTTCGCGCGGTCCTCGCTTGCGGCGGCCTCCTGCTTCTGCCTGTTTTCTTCAGCGACTCTCTGCAACTTCTTGTACATCGCCATCGGGGAGATGGTCCCCGTGCTGGACGCACCGTTGCTGCTGAGCAGAATGCTGAGATCGATGGACATCCTCTTTGCCCGCCTCCTGCGGCACTGACGGAGCCCGACATCCCGGCTTCTCCGGGCGACGTCGAAAGCGCCTTATACTACCATGAGGCGCTACGACTGCAATAGGAGTCTAATCAGATCAAGTGGTTAACAGGTATTAACCGCCCTGCTGCGGGCGTGCGGGCGTTCCGGTGGCCGTCGCTGGAGCTGCTGCGGCAGCCGCAGTGCCGCCATTGCCGGCTTGCGCGGCATTCCCCTGCATGGCCGGCGCCTGCATGGCTGAAGCCGGCGCGGCAGGGCCGAGAGCCTTCGCGGCTGGAGCCTGGCGCTGCAATTCCGCCTCGGTGCCAGCGCGCAGATTGGGCGGAATCTGCTTGCGGGTAGCCAGGCGCACGGTAATGTCCTGCGCTGCCTGCGGGCTCATATCCGCCAGCACTGCGGCGAGCTTGGCCTCCTTCATCCGCTCGGCGACGCCAAGCAGGACATTCGGTTCCAGGCTTTCGAAGATGCGCGCGGCATCCTTCGGCTTCATATTCTCATAGACCTTCACCAGCCCTTGCAGGTTCTTCTCCTCCTGCTGATCGTATTGCTGCACGATCTGCTTGATGCTGGCTTCGAGCTTCTTCAGTTCAGCAATGCGGTCGTCCAGCCGCTTTTCCGCTGCGGCAAGCAGGCTTTCACGCAGATCGATCTCGCGGGCGCGCTGCTCCAGCTGCTCGCGGCGCTGCGCCAGATTGGCCAGCAGCTCGATCTCGGCGCGGGTAAAGGTGGTGGGATCGCGGTTGGCGAGCGACTGAACCGACGAGGACGGCGCGGCGGGCGCGGCACTTGGCTGACTGGCCTGCGTAGGCGAAGCTGCGGGCGCCGTTGCCTGAGCCGGGGGCGTGATTTGCGCCGGGGCTTGAGCGGCTTGAGGTGCAGCGGCCGGCGTGGCTGCTGCGGGTGTCGGCGGCGTTAACTGGGTCGGCTGGCCGGTGGCCTGCGGGCCTTGCTGCTGCTGCGCGCCGGCGGGCGTGACAAACAGTTCCAGCCGCCCCTGCCAGAAGGCGCCGATCTTCAGGCCCAGCAGCAAGGCGACGGCCAGAATGGTCAGCGGCAGAATGCGAACACGGCCGCCGACGCGACCGCGTATTTTTTTCGAAGAGGCAGTCTTCCTGGCTGTCGTCTGGGCGGCAGTCTGTTGAGGAGCAGCGGGCGCCGGTGTCATCGCGCCTGCCTCAATGCCATCAGCAATTCACGCTCCGCTTCCGAACGGGGCTCCAGCTTGAAGTCGCGGCCACGCTGCTCCGCCGCCGGCTTGCGGGCGGTGAACGGCATCACCGGCGCTTTCGGCGGCTCGGCTGCGCGCTGCTCCGACGCTGCAGCAGATTGCGGCCGCGGTGCAGTCGCACGCGAGCTGGAGGCTTCGCTAGCCAGACGGTCCGCCAGACGATCGGCAGTTTCGATCATGAAGCCAAGTTCGTCGCGCAACGCCTTGGCCTGCTTCATCCGCTCCTCATGGGCGGTATCGGCAGCGGCCGAGGCGGTCTTGAGTTCGTTCATTCCCTGGCGCGCCTTGGCGAGCGCCCGGTCGAAATCGGCGATCAGGCGCCGCATCTCGTCCTGATTGGCGCGCAGATTGCCCAAGCGGCGGTTCAGCACCAGCGAGATGCTGAGCGTGATCAGCAGCAGGACCGCGACGACGATTTCGACAACCAGGGTCAAAGTCATCACACACCTCCAAGGTGCTTGAGGGTCCGGTCAACCTTCACGGCGATATTGTTGCCCATGCGGCCCATACGGCCTTCGACCATCGGCACACCGCCGCAGCGCATCAGCACCGTCGATTCCGGCGTGGCGTTAAACATCACCGTCTTGCCGACTTCCAGGTTCATGACCTGGCCGAGTGTCATCACCTGTTCGTCCAGAACGGCTTCGATTTCGACATCCGTCGACCACAGCTCGGTAGCCAAGTGGTTTTCCCAGATCGAGTCACGGCCGAATTTCTCGCCCATGAACATCTGGAGCAGCAGTTCGCGAACCGGCTCCAAAGTCGCATAGGGCAGCAGCAGTTCCAGACGGCCACCGCGATCCTCCATGTCGACGCGCAGGCGGGCAAGAATTGCCGCGTTGGCCGGGCGTGCAATGGTGGCGAAGCGCGGGTTGGTCTCAATACGGTCGTAAGAGAAATTGACCGGCGCCAGCGGCTCAAAGGCGGCGCGCATGTCGTCGAGCACCACGTTGACCATGCGCTCGACCAGATTGCGCTCGATGGTCGTGTAGGGACGGCCTTCGATACGCATCGCCGCGGTGCCGCGGCGGCCGCCCAGCAGCACGTCGACGATGGAGTAGATCAGCGAACTATCGACAGTCAGCAGTCCGTAGTTATCCCATTCCACGGCGCGGAAAACGCTCAGGATCGCCGGCAGCGGAATCGAGTTCAGGTAATCGCCGAAGCGGATCGAAGTGATGTTGTCGAGCGAGACTTCGACGTTGTCGGACGTGAAGTTGCGCAGGGAGGTCGTCATCAGACGCACAAGGCGGTCGAACACCACCTCGAGCATCGGCAGACGCTCGTAAGACACGAGCGCGCTGTTGATGATCGCACGGATACCAGCCTTATCGGCATCGTCCTCGACGCTGGCATCGAAGCCAAGTAGACTGTCGATCTCATCCTGATTCAGGATGCGCGTGGACGCGTTATCGTCATCCCCACCCGGGGTTGCCCATTCCGCGGCGCTGTCTTCCGGATTATCCGCCATGACCGCCTCGTTCCACTACTCTGCTACTGAATCAACATCTCTTTGAACAATACGTCATTGATCTTGATCGGGGCGACTGCCTGATTGACACGGATCAGCAGCTCTTCCTTCAGCCGGTACAGACCGGCCGACCCGACCAGATCGTCCGGACGCAGTTCACGGAGATAGATCTGGAAATTGTCGATGACCCGCGGCAGCAGCTCGTTCAGCTTCGGCGTTGCCAGCGGGTCGTTATGCTCAAGCGCCACCTTCAGCTTCAGATAAGAAGCCTGACGCCCGGAAGAATTCAGATTCACCAGAATATCGGGGAGATCGTAGAAGACCGTGACCTTCGGAGCCTCGGGGACGACTTCCGCCTCTTCCGGCTCCGAAGCGAACAGGAAGTAATAGGCGGCACCGCCGCCGCCCACGAGCAGCAGCAAGGCCACACCGACGATGATGAAGATCATCGCCCGCTTGCCGCGTTTCTTAGTCGTACCTTCCTGGCCTTCGAGCTCGTCGCCCAAGCCTTCGGTTTCGTCACTCATGCCTGCCGCATCCCCGGGACCCTGGTCCGCTGATCGATGCCATTCCTAAGCCTCCACAGTTAACACTTTGTCACTGCCCGGCAGTTTTTGCCGGGTGCAACGAGCAGAAATCCGGTCAACTTCTGCCCATCGGCCGATTAACCAAAAAATTTCCCCGAAATTCCGCCAAATTTTCTGTTGGCACGCCGCCTGCAACAGTCCGGGCAGCAACGGCTAACCGCGAGTTTGGAGCCATGGAGAATACGACCTACATCGGCCTGTCCCGCCTCTCGACCATGCGTCGCGAGATGGACGTGATCGCCAACAATTTGGCGAACATGAACTCCAACGCCTACAAGGGCGAGCGGGTGATGTTCGAGGAGTATCTTAAAGGCGCGAACCAGCGCGAAAAGATGAGCTTTGTCAATGACTTCGGTGTTCTGCGCGATTTCCGCGCAGGCAAGCTGGAGCAGACGGGCAACAGCCTCGACCTCGCCATCAACGGCCCCGGCTACCTCACCGTCGACACCCCCCAGGGCCGTCGCTACACCCGTGATGGCCATCTTCGACTCGACGCCGACCGCCGCCTGGTGACCTCCGGCGGCCATCCGGTGCTGGATAATCGCGGCCGCGAGATCGTCTTTCCCGAAGACGGCGGCGCGCCTTCCATCTCGGCCGACGGCACCATCACCGTAGGCGAGCAGCAGCTTGGCAAGATCGACCTTGTCACCTTCGACAATGAACAGGAACTGCGCAAGACGGCCCAGGGCCTTTACGCCACCGCGCAGGAGCCGGTGATCGCGCCGGCCAATTCCACTCTGGTGCAGGGCATGCTCGAGGCTTCGAATGTCGAGCCGATCGTGGAGATGACCAACATGATCGAGCTGCTGCGTCAGTATCAAAGCACCCAAACCATGCTGGAAAGCGAGCACGAGCGCGTGCGCAACGCGATCCAGCGACTGGGCCGGCAGGCCTAACCGACAGACGGATTAGACGAGGAGATTGAACATGCGTTCTCTCAGCACCGGCGCCACCGGCATGATGGCCCAGCAGCTCAATGTCGAGGTCATCTCGAACAACATCGCCAACATGAGCACGACGGCGTTCAAGCGCCAGCGTGCCGAGTTCCAGGACCTGCTCTATCAGAACCTGCGCCGTCCGGGTGCCACCTCTTCGGACGCCAACACGATCGTGCCTTCGGGCATCCAGATCGGCGTCGGTGTGCGGGCGGCGGGCGTCTATCGCATCCACGAGCAGGGCAACATGATGTCGACCGGCAACACCTACGATCTCGCCATCAACGGCAAGGGCTTCTTCCAGATCACCCTGCCCTCGGGCGAGACGGCCTATACCCGAGCCGGTTCGTTCCAGCTCGACGATCAGGGCCAGATCGTTACCGTCGACGGCTATCAGCTGCAGCCTGGTATCACCGTGCCGCAGGGCGCGCTGTCGGTCAGCATTGACGCCACCGGCATCGTCGAAGCCCGCATCGCCGGCCAGGTGCAGGCCCAGCAGCTGGGCCAGATCCAGCTTGCCACCTTCATCAATGAGGCCGGCCTGGAAGCCCTGGGCGACAACCTTTTCCTCGAGACGGCAGCTTCGGGCCAGCCGACGGTCGGCAATCCGAATGCCGCCGGCTTCGGCACCCTGCGCCAGGGCTATCTCGAAACCTCGAACGTCAACCCGGTGCAGGAGATCACCAACCTGATCACCGCCCAGCGCGCCTATGAAATGAATTCGAAGGTGATCACCGCCTCCGACGAAATGTTGCAGGCGACCACGCGCCTGCGGTGATGCTCTGATCTTACTGGGGAATTTCGTCATGACTTCGCTTCGCGCTCTTCTTCTGGCCGGTATCGCCGCCGCTACCCTGCTCCAGCCCGTCGCCGTGCCTGTGCTTGCGCAGGAAAAGGTGGCGAGCGTGGCCGCGGGCCGCATCATCACCGAACGCGAAATCGCGAAGCGCATGGCCGAGCTGGTGCAGCAGCGCAACGGCGGCAAGCCGGTGGAGATCAGCTTCCACGGCAGCGGCAACGAGATCGAAGTGCCCGCCACCTCTCCCGCCGTTCTGCAGGTGGAAAGCTTCTCCTACGATTCCCGCAGCGGCCGCTTTTACGCCGCGGTATCTGCGCCCGGTGCCAGCAGCATGAAGGTCAGCGGCCGCGCCCAGTCGGTCGAAGCCATTCCAGTGCTGAAGAACCGCGTTGCGCCGGGTGAGACCATCTCGCGCAACGACATCGAATGGATGCAGGTCCCGGCCGGCCGCTACAGCAGCGGTTATATCGATCAGATCAACGACCTGGTCGGACAGACGCCGCGCCGTACCCTGCAGATTGGCATGCCGATCCGCGTCAGCGACATCAGCAAGCCCGAGGCCGTCAGCAAGAATAACCTGATCACCATGATCGCGCAGGCGCCGGGCATGATGATCACCACCACCGGCCGCGCCCTCGAAGGCGGCAGCGTCGGCGACGTGATCCAGGTGATGAACCTGCAGAGCAAGAAAATTATCCAGGCGACCATCACCGGCCCCAACCAGGTGCAGGTCGTCACCGCGCCCCGCGTGATCGCGGCGGCCAACTGAATGACGTCGTAAGCAAAAGGATTACCGCCATGATCCGCTTCTCTTCCTCTCTCCGCCTCATCGCCATGGCTGGATTGGCTTTGTCGCTGGGCGCCTGCGGCAATCTCAGCCGGCTGGGTGACATCGGCCAGCCGCCGCAGATGAGCAAGATCGACAATCCCACCGAAATGCGCGATTACCGCCCGGTCAGCATGCCGATGCCGGCACCGGAAGTAACCCCGCGCCACGCCAATTCGCTGTGGAGGCCCGGCGCGCGCCAGTTCTTCAAGGACCCGCGTGCGACCCGCGTGGGCGACATTCTGACCGTCAATATTGACATCCAGGATCGCGCGCAGGTGCAGAACAACACCTCGACCTCGCGCAGCAACAGCGAAGAAGCGGGCATCCCGAACTTCCTTGGCATCGAAACCGGCGCCCTGTCGCGCATCTTCCGCGGCTCCAACAACGAAAACCTGGTGGGCGTGAATTCGGGCTCGCAGGTTCAGGGCCAGGGCCAGATCAACCGTCAGGAACAGATCAACGTCAGCGTTGCCGCGCTGGTCACGCAGGTCCTGCCGAACGGCAATCTCGTCGTCCAAGGCCGACAGGAGATCCGCGTGAACAACGAAATCCGCGAGCTGATCATCCAGGGTCTGGTACGGCCCGAGGACATCACGGCGACCAACACGATCAACCACACCCAGATGGCCGAGGCGCGGATCGCCTACGGCGGCCGCGGTCAGCTGACCGACGTGCAGCAGGCGCGCTGGGGGCAGCAGATCTACGACATCATCTTCCCGTTCTGAGCAACCAGGGAAACGTCGCCCTCGCCCAAGTCTGGGCACGCCAGAAAGCGCGTCAGGACCGTAGAAGACGGACCGCGGCAAGAAAGCCAGGGGCACTTAACGCAAAAGGCCGGTCAGAAGACCGGCCTTTTCGTCGTTTAGACGTCGTATTCGGATCAAAGATCGTCGCGATGGGTACGCTCGCGGCGCTCGTGGCGCTCCTGCGCTTCGATCGAGAGCGTCGCGATCGGACGGGCTTCCAGGCGCTTGAGCGAGATCGGCTCGCCGGTCTCTTCGCAATAGCCGTAGGAGCCGTCCTCGATCCGCTTCAGCGCGGCATCAATCTTGGCGATCAATTTGCGCTGACGATCCCGGGTCCGCAATTCAAGCGCGCGATCTGTCTCGGTGGATGCGCGGTCTGCGATATCCGGTTCCTGAGTGGTATCCTCCTGCAGGTGCTGCAGGGTCTGATTGGATTCCCTCAAAATTTCTTCTTTCCAAGCCAGCAGCTTGCGGCGGAAATATTCCTTCATGCGCGGATTCATGAAGGGTTCATTCTCAGTCGGCCGATAATTCGCCTTCAATTGGATTCCCATGTATGACCCTCCGGGGTGCCGCGACGACTCCGGAACCCCCGGCCGCGGCGCGCGGAGTATATGAATCGGCCCGGCTCGGGGCAAGGCTGGAGAATCGCCCGGAAGCCTTTGATTTATTGAAAAAAATGTGAAACAGCCGCTATTCTACAGGCCGAGTTTGGCCAATTCTACTTCGCAACGCAGCTCGATTTCGGCCAGCAGTTCGGCCTGCTGGGGATCTTCCACCGTCATTTTCTCGTTTCGCAGCTGCTGCGCCAGCATACGGAGCCGGTCGGCCGGGATCCGTCCCTCCAGCAGGCCGTGGCGGATTTCGTCCAACCGGTCGAGCAGGGTGGAACCGCGCTGGAAGGCCCGCTGGCGGTTCTTCTTGGCTCCTGTCCAATCATCGGCCGCCTGCACCGCCAAAATTGTGTCCAGGGCCGTTGTCGGCGCCGCCTGACTGACCTGCCCCGTCGGCTTCTCCGCACCTTTCAATAGGCTGGAAAAGCTCGGACCGCCGGTGGCGGCAGAGTCGGACGTGCGTTTCGCAACCCCGGGCTTAATGCTGCCGGGACCGCCGATCTTGTTGATGCTCATGGAATTTGGGCGACCTTGTCTCGCGCGTATGGTGCCCGATATGGGGCGCCGGGTAAAGCCGGCAAATTTTGCCGTATCGCCGCAGGCAGATTTTAAAATTACCCAATAAAATCAATAAAGTGATTGCTGGCACGGAACTCGCATCCTTCCCTGCGAGGGCGGGCAGCTTTGCCGCCCCAGGAGTTGAAGGAAACCGCGATGAATACTTGCTTCGCACAAGCCCTGCCGATCCGCCGCCTGATCGCGGCCATGGCACTGATCCTGATCCTCGGCGTCTCCGCTGCAGCTCAGGCCGCGTCGCGCATCAAGGATGTGGCTGATTTCGAAGGTATTCGCGACAACCTCCTGGTTGGCTACGGCCTGGTGGTGGGTCTGGACGGCACCGGCGACAGCCTCACCAATGCACCTTTCACCCGCCAGAGCCTGCAAGCGATGCTGGAGCGCTTCGGCGTCAACATCCGCGATGCCGGCACTTTCCGCACGAACAATATTGCCGCCGTGATGGTCACCGCCGTTCTGCCGCCCTTTGCCCGTCATGGCAGCCGCATCGACGTGACCGTCTCCACCATGGGCGACGCCAAGAGCCTGCAGGGCGGCACCCTGCTGGTCACCCCGCTGCTTGGTGCTGACGGCGAAGTCTATGGCGTGGCCCAGGGCGCCGTCGCCATCAGTGGCTTCCGCGCCCAGGGCGCCGCCGCCCAGATCACCCGCGGCGTGCCCACCTCGGGCCGCATTGCCAATGGCGCCATCGTCGAGCGCGAGGTCGGCTTCGAGCTGGCGTCACTGCCGGTGCTGCGGCTGGCTTTGCGCAATCCTGACCTCACCACGGCGCGCCGCATCAGCCAGGCAATCTCCACCTTCGCGGGCGTGCCCACTGCGCGTGCGCTCGATCCCAGCACCGTGCATATCGATATCCCCGAGCGCTGGCGCAACGACATCATCGGCTTCATGACCGGCATCGAGCAGTTGCAGATCGAAGCCGACCAGATGGCCCGCGTCGTCATCGACGAGCGTTCCGGCACCATCGTGATGGGCCCGAATGTGCGCATCGACACCGTTGCCATAGCCCAGGGTCAACTGACCGTCCGCATCACCGAGATGCCGCAGGTCTCGCAGCCGCTGCCCTTCTCGCCGGGCGCGACCGCCGTGCCGGGCATCGCAGGCACTTCGGCCGCCACCGGCCAGGTGCAGGTGCCGCGGATCGGCCCTGACGGCCAGCCGGTGCGCGATGCCCAGGGCAATTTCGTCTTCGACACCATTACCCAGGCGGTGCCCGGCACCGGCACGCCGACCATTCCTGGCGGCGCCGTGGGCGGCGCCCAGACGGTGGTGGTGCCGCGCACCGACATCCAGGTCGACGATCAGGCCGAGCGTCGCATGGGCATCCTGCCGCGTGGCGTGTCGCTGCAGGAACTGGTGGATGGTCTCAACGCGCTGGGCGTCGGTCCGCGCGACATGATCACCATCCTGCAGGCGATCAAGGCCGCCGGTGCGCTGCAGGCCGAAATCCAGGTGATGTAAGGAGCTCTGTCATGACTGCTGCTGCTCTCCTCACTACGCCCGCCGTCAACAGCTATGCGATCAGCCAGGCGCAGGCCCAGCGCGCCCGCATCGATCATGCCGGCATGACGGACGACAAGGCCCGCAAGACCGCCGTCGATTTCGAAAGCTTCTTCCTGACCCAGATGTTGGAATTCATGTCGGCCGGCTTGAAAACCGATGGCCCCTTCAGTGGCGGCCATGCCGAAGCGACCTGGCGCTCCTTCCTCAACGACCAATATGGCCGTGAGATGGGTAAGGGACGCGGCATCGGTATCGCCGACATGGTCTACACCCAGATTCTCAAGCTGCAGGAGGCGATGTCGTAATGGCCAACGCTCAACTGAAACGCCAACCTCTCTCGCCGCGCGCGGCGCAGCGGCTCGGGATTCCGACCGGACCGCGAATGGTTGACAATCATGGGGTGGGTGCGGTTCCGCCCACCATCGCCGAGCTGACCGATCTGGTCATGCAGCTGAAAGACCTGATGCAGGACGAAATCGAAACGCTGGAGCGTTACGATTACAACAAGCTGCCGCAACTGACCGAGAAGAAGCGGATTATCGCTGGCCTGCTGCGCGAACGCCAGATGGTGCTGAAGGAACATCCAGATGCCTTGAAGGACGCGCCTGAGGCGGAGCGCAAAGCATTCGAGGCCCTGCTCGGCGAGATGCAGAGCGTTGGCAAGCGTAATGAACTCGTGGTGCGGACGGCGCGCGATTCCAACCAGATCCTGCTGGACGCCGTCATCCGCGGGGCGACCAAGCAAAGCCAACTGGGCACCGGTTATGGCCGCACGGGGGCGATGACGGCGCTGACCGCAAATTACGCCGCAAGGCAGCCGGTCTCTCTTTTCAACAACGAGCGTTGCTGAGTTAAGTAGACAAATGTGAAAGAGGCGGCTGGACAGGCCGCTTCATTGCTTTCTGCCCCAGTTCGGCGAGCTCTATTCCGACGGAACCGGACGCATCGGCCGCGAGGTGTCGCGTGTACCGCTACCCGGGAGGCCGCCATTGCTCTGACCGGCACCCGGAGCGGTCCCTGGACTGGCGCGGTTCGGTGTCGCCTCGGCCGGGTCTTCCCAAGGCGGCATGGATTTGAGTGCATCCTTGGTTACCGACGACACCACCACGAGATCGCTGCCTTCACTGCTGAAGCGAAGCTGTTCCCAGGGCAGAGCCACTTTACGGTCGCCTACACCCAAGAAACCGCCTACAGAGACGATAATGGCGTTGACCTTGCCCTCGGTGCTGACCAGCACTTCCGACACATCGCCGATCTTCTCGTTGCCCGGCCCCTTCACGTCGGCGCCAATAAGTTTATTGCCCTTCACCTCGGCTGTGCCGGTGCCGGGCACCGATGTCATGGTATCGGATCGCGCGGCCGGCATTCGATCTTGCCCAGTGGTGGTTCCGGCACCTTGAGCGATGGCCCTGTCTGCAAGTGATGGCAAGGCAAGTAAACCGAGAGCGAAAACGATAGCGAGAGTGCGCTTCATGGCTCTTCTCCTTCGTTAGTCTGTTCCTTCGTTAGTCTGTCGAGGACGATCCATGCGGCAGCGGCTTCCATGTCCACAGCCAGGTATACGGATCGTCTTCATGATATGGGGCGGGTACTTTTTCCCGCCGCAGGCACGGCCTGATCAAAGGGCGACGTTTTTGTGATTTTTTGCAGGGGCTCACCTGGAGGTGGTGCTGCCTGAAGCCATGCAGAATTGATCGAAGTCAACCTGCGTTGGACCAAGCCGTGGTCAATTATCTGCGGACACAATCACTGGAAGGCACCATGGTCAGCCCCTATGAACTTGTCAGCCGGCATGTCGCAGCCGCCCTTGAGGAAGCCGCTTCGCATGCGATTCCGCCAGAGACGATTGCCAGCAATCTGATCGGCGAGGCCGTCCGCATTCTGAAACAGCATCGCAGGCTGGACGATATCCGCTCGGAGCTGAATTTCGTCATCGATAATCTGGAAGATCGCGATTACGAATTCATGCGCCCTTGAGCGCTAGATCTCCGCTGCTGGGTCGCTCACGACCTCGAATGGCCGCTCAGGCTTCGTGGCCGCAACGGACACGCCGGTCATGTCGATCTCGCCCACCAACGGCAGATGATCGGACGCCATGATGGCCAGCGGTGTGCGATGTACCCGCAACTCGATCAGATTCTGGTTGGGGATGGTCCATAGCCGGTCCAGCGACATCAGCGGGCGGCGCGCGGGGAAGCTGCGCAGCTTAGGCAGCGGCCGCGGCGCTCCGATCTGATGGAGCACCGAACGTTCCGGTCCGAAGACGTTGAAATCGCCCATCAGCACGGTCAGCGGCATAGGCCGTTCATCGAGCAGCGACGAGATGATGCCGATCTGTTGACGTCGGTCGCGCGGCAGCAGACCCAGATGGGTGCAGATCACGCGAAGCTCCCCGTAGGGCGTATCCACCACTGCGTCTATGGCGCTGCGCGGCTCCAGGCGGCTGACCGTCAGATTGATGGGCTCGGCTTCGCGGATTCCGCCTTTCGCCAGCAGGGCGTTGCCAAACTGAACCCGGCGCCGGCGCAGGTTCAGACCGGTAACGGCATGCATCCCGAGCTTGCGCTCGAAGTACTGGACTTGCTCGCCCTCCTCCACCATGTAGCCGCCGACTTCCTGCAGGGCGATGATATCGGCGTCGATTTCCTCCAACACACGCAAAACGCGGACTGGATCGTATTTACGATCGCCGCCAACGCAGGAATGAATGTTGTAGGTGGCCACGCGCAGCGTCTGCATCTTGGGTCACCTTGCTTTCGCGTCCGAGATCATGTGCTTGCCCTGCAGACGGGACAATGAGCGTTCCGGCTGGCTCGTCACCCGATGCTGGACTTCATCGGCGAGGAATATCAGCAGGCCGGCACCTAATGGGACGAAATAGTAGATCGCCCGGAACAATACGACCCCGGAGAGCACCTTACCGTCGGTGAGTGCGGTGGTGACGATATACTCCAGCACCCCCCAGCCTCCCGGTACATGGCCAATCACCGCAGATAGGTCACCTCCCAGATACAACATCGCGACCACCGGGTAATCCTGGTCGGTGAAATTGCGCAGCGCAATGTAGAGGACGCCGACGATGCAAAGCAGATTCAGACTGCTCACGACCACCTGGCCCAGAGCAAGACGCAGCGATGGCAAGCGAAGCCGGTGGCTGCGGAACTTCAACGGCCGCCGCAGGATGGCACAAAGCGCAATATAGACCGCCAGATAAACAAGCGCGCCAGCACCGATGCCACGAACCATCGTTGGCGACACGCCTAACAAAGGGGCGAGGAAATCGCCACGCCAAAGCAAAGCCGTTCCTCCAATGGCCGCGAACCCGGCGGCAACGCTCAGGCCAGAGAAGAGAATGATCGTGCCGACGTTGACCAAGGAAAGGCCGGCACGGCTGTACATGCGGTAGCGGACGGCGCCGCTGCTCAAAGCTGCAAGACCAATGGTGCGGCCGATCCCGATGGCCGCCAGCGCCGTCATGACGACGCGGCGGATCGGAACCGGTTTGCGAACATACAGAACAGCAAAGAATTCCAGCACCGCCACGCAACCATAGCTGATGGCCGTAAAAAGCAGTGCGAGACCGATATCGCTGGCCTTTACCGAAGACAGGACGGCGACAACCTCGCCGAAATCGTTTTTCTGGAAGACCCGGTAGAGCAGGAAAATGCCGATGCCGACTGCTGCAAGACCGAGCGCCGTGAAGAGCGTGCGCCGATTCATAAAAGTCTAACGCCGCAGCCATTTCCGGGTTCCATCGGAACAGAAACCGGGTTTTGGGGTTTACTCTCTGTTCTGATCAGGCCATTCACCCGCAATGACATACCATCGCCGCGATTCCGGCAGGTCGAAGTCCGGAGGCGCAACGCCGCCAGCCCGCTGGAAGCAGACATTATCCGCCGGCCGCAACTGCTGGCGGATTCCGGCCTCATCCCGTCTTTCCTTTCTGATCGATGCCAAGGCCTACTTCGACGCTGTGGTGGCAGCGATGGAGAAGGCAGAACGCCGGATCATCATCGTTGGCTGGGACTTCGATAGCCGGATCATGCTGCGGCCAGACCGCGAGGGAGCAGCGAAGCTGCAGCTTGGGACCTTCCTGCGCAATCTGGTGGAGGCCCGCCCCGGACTTGAAATCTATGTCCTGATCTGGAGCTCATCGTTGTTCTATGGCCGCAGTGGAGAGGCACTACTTCCGCTGGGCCGCATCTGGTGGTGCCATCCGCGCATCAAATTCAGACTGGATAGCCATCATCCGGCCGGGGCCAGTCACCATCAGAAAATCGTCACGGTGGATGACCGGCTCGCCTTTGTCGGAGGCATGGACCTGACTGAGGGACGCTGGGATGACATGCGGCATGCGCCAGAGAATCCGTACCGCCGCACGTCCTCCGGCAAACAGCACGATGCTACACACGACGTCCAGGTGGCTTTCGATGGCCCTGCTGCCGGCGCAATAACCGAGATCGCCATGGAGCGCTGGAAATATGCGACCGGCGAAGAGCTGGGCGCTATCGGCCCGACGAAAGACGTCTGGCCGGCCGATCTAGAGCCGGCAGTGCGCGACCATCCGGTGGCGATTGCACGAACCCAGCCCCCCCACAACGATCAGCCAGCCATACGAGAGGTTGCTGCGCTGAACATGGACATGCTGGCGGCCGCCAGTAAATCGATTTACATCGAGGCGCAATACTTCGCCCTGCCCGATGTAGCGGAGGTGCTTGCGCAGGGGCTGCAGGTACCACAAGGTCCGGAAGTCATCATTGTCATGAGCGGCGGGCCGCAAGGCATGTTCGAGCGCTATGTCATGGCAGAGAACCGCGACCGCATGCTGACTCTGTTGCGTCGTTCCGACCGCTTCGGCCGCCTGCGGGCTTTCTATCCGATCTGGAACCGGAAGCCGCCCTACCGGATCAAGGTGCACAGCAAGCTCATCATCGTCGATGATCGCATTCTTCGGATCGGATCGTCCAACCTGAATGCACGATCCCTAGGCCTTGATACGGAATGCGATATCGCACTCGAGGCCGAACATGACGGGGCCAGCGAGGCGATCGCGGTACTGCGCGATATGCTGCTGGCGGAGCATCTCGGCACCACACGAGAAGAGGTTACGGCGATGCAATTGAAACATCGCTCCCTCGTCCTCGCGATCGACGAGCTCAATGGCACGGCCCCGCGCCAGCTGGCGACCCCTCAATTAGAGGGCGTGAAAGAAGCTACTCCGATGCCTGGCACCGAATTGCTCGATCCTCGAAGGCCATTAAGCTGGCGCTATGTATGGCGGTGGCTGACCTCATCCGATTGAGACACCAGCATCAGCCGCCGCTAATACCTTCGATAACCTTACCGGTACCACCGCAATTCGGGCAGGCTGTCGCGCCGAGTTTTCCGATGCCGCGGCATTGCGGGCAAATATTCTCCCCGGTCGCCGGCGTACCGGGCGGCGCGACATCGCCAGGATGCATCAGATTGTCGGGAGGCGGACGTGGCGCTCCGGAGCGGGACGCTCGCTGCGGCCATCCGGTTTTAGCTGGGGTATGTTCGGTCATCTGGGCCTCATTGGACTCAACAGGACTCGCGACCCAACCCTTCAACCGAATACGCGTTCCACCCCAAAAGGACCGCTCTAGGCCTTTACCTCCAAATCCTGCGGAGCCTGCAAGGCGTTGTAGCGGGTGTTCGCCAGTATATCGATCACTTCCTCGTCGCTGGTCTGGGTGAAATCCTCATAAGCGTCACCCACAGCCCGGAAGCCATCTGGGGTTGAGATGCAGACGATATCGTCGGCTGCTGTCTTGAGTTCTTCCAGACAGGCCGGCGCGGCGACCGGCACCGCCAAGACCAGACGGGCCGGGGTACTGCGAGCAAGCGCCAGCAGCGCCGCTCTTACCGTGGCGCCTGTGGCAATGCCGTCATCCACGACAATGATGGTACGGCCGCTGATATCCAGAGCCATACGTCCTCCGTGATAAAGAAGACGCCTGCGCTCGATCTCGGCGAACTGCCTCTTTTCCTCTGATTTGATATATTCCTCTCCGATCCCAAGCTTTTGCACGATCTGTTCGTTCAACACCACCTGCGGGTTGGCACCATCAACGACGGCGCCAATGGCAAGTTCCGGATGGGCGGGCGCGCCGATCTTGCGCACCAGCAAAACATCCAGCGGCGCCTCCAGCGCCTTCGAAACCTCATAGCCGACAGGCACACCGCCTCGCGGCAGCGCTAGAACAACAGGCTTTTGATCGAGATAACGGGAGAGCAAGGCGGAGAGTTGGCGGCCGGCATCACGCCGGTTACCGAAGCGATGGTCGGCTTCTTCCATGGTCGGCTTTCCTTTTACTGCAGAAGGCTTGCCGGAACGGCAATCTGTCCTCCCTGATACAGTCGGGAAAAGGGCATTCTGTTCATTCGGACTGCCCGGTCCCTTCCTGTTCACCGATCAGAGCAAGGTCCGGGACCGAAATGATATCCGAAACTTGGCTATTATTAGGCGATGAACGTCGGCCGCCTATTCGACCATCGCGGCGCAAAAATAATGGCCGGAAAGCGTTCTTTCCGGCCATCAACAAACGATGAATTACTGTCGGGCAACGTATACCCGCCTGTGTGAGGGGTCACCCCACGCTGCGCCGCGCGTTCAGCAGACGGACAGAACTGGCCTGCGGGCCCATCGGGCCTTCGGCCGCCGATCGGATGACCTGAACTACGGTTCCGACCTGGATTTCATCAAAGTCGCCGCCGGTCACGACGTTGCGGGTGAAGTACAGATCGGCCGAATCCTTCACCTCGATGAAGCCGTAATCCTGCTCGGGGAACAGCCGGACCACGACGCCGGTATCGAACGTGCCCTCGTGCTGCTTAACGTCACCGCGCCGAACATCCGCGGCTTCTTCAAGCTGGCGCTGAACGGAGTCGAACACTTTGTTGATAATCACCGTCTGATCGGACTTCATGTCGTGACGATTTTCCGTACCCTTGGCCACGATCTTGCTGCGGCCCGGGACTTCTACCTCGACGGTGATGCCGATCGGCTGCTTGGCGCTGCTGGGGCTACGGTGAGGAATCTCCACTACCACACGGCAGCCGATGATGTGGCTATGAAAGCGCTCCAGGCGGTCCACCCGTTCGCGGATCAAGTTCTCGATGAACTCGGAACTGTCCATATCCTTGAAAGCGATCTGCAGTGGCTTATCCATTCCTTACCTCCGCGCACAGCCCAAACAAGAAACACACTCACTATGATTCAGGTGCGGTTCAAACGCCATGTTTCAAGTGGTCAGGCGAAATTTCACGACAATTTCGCCGTCCCCATGCGGCAGTCAAACCGCAGCCGACCGCTTTTTCCTCAGGGCTAAGCGGTACGCCGTACCAATGAAACGTCTTACCGGCTGAACGATCAGTCCGCGCTTTCCTCGTGAGTGCGATGGATGGCGAAGAAATCGTAAATCACCGCAAACGCCGCCAGCGCCAAGCCGAAGGCCTGCATGCCGGCGTCTTGGGCGCCCGCGGCAAGCACAATGCCGAGCAAGCCGAGAACCGTGACTAAAGCCGCCATGACCCAGTAGCTCAGCGTGTTAGCAATCTTGTTCATGACATCCCACTCCTCTTCTCACGCAACTCGGCGTCTGCATCGTCAAACAAAATGCGCTGTCCTGCCCCTTCGAGATCCTCGAACTGGCCAGATTTCAGCGCCCAGAGAAAACCCACCATCCCAAGAAAGCCCAAGGCCAGGGCGGCAGGGATCAGGTACAGCAAAATCGTCATAACGTGGCTCCTTTCCGCCCGCCGGCTCCCAAACGCAAAGCATTCAGAACAACCAGGATGGAAGAGCTGGACATCGCAATAGCCGCCACCAGCGGCGTCACGAAGCCCGCAATGGCCAGTGGCACGGCGAAGAGATTGTAGATCAAGGCCAGCGTCAAATTGCCTTTGGCCAGTGCCCGGCTGCGGCGAGACACCCGCAGGAATTCCTCGACCGCAGACAGCTTACCGCCCTGAAAAACTGCGTCGGCAGCGTTCTGCGCGATATCCAGGCCCGAAGACGGCGACAAGGAGGCATCCGCTGCCGCCAGCGCCACGGCGTCGTTCAAGCCGTCGCCGACCATCAGGACCTTCCGCCCTTCCCGCTTCAATGCCGCGATCATTTCGGCTTTAGCGCGGGGATCGGCTTCAGCATGCCACTCGAAAATATTGAGCGCGCCCGCGATGGCAGAGACAGCCGTGGAATGATCGCCCGAGAGGATAATCAGCCGCAGGCCCTTGTCGCGCAGGCGGGCAATCACCTCTACCGCATCGGGCCGCAGAGTATCGCTGAAGCGGAAGCATAGCGGCGCATGGCCGGGCCGAGCGAGCCAAAGTTCGGAATGCTCGCTCTTTGAGGTCGCCGTTGCGCCGGCAAACCGGGCATGACCCAGACGAATTTCACCTTCAGGAGTCTTTAGCAGCATGCCCTGACCGGGCCGCTCCTCCACCCCATCCAAGGGCATCACCTGCGGACGAACAGCATGCAACGCCTTGCAAAGCGGGTGACGGCTGCGCGCCGCCATGCGGGCGGCAAGTTCCAGAGCTTCGACATCGGCAGCATCCTCAGGCAGCAGGCGTGGCTGGCCGAGCGTAAGCGTGCCGGTCTTGTCAAATACGACAGTGTCGATGTCAGCCGCCCGCTCCAGCGCGGTTGCCGATTTCAGCAGGATGCCACGCCGCATGAGACGGCTGCTGGCAACAACCTGCACGACCGGCACCGCCAGCGCCAGTGCACAGGGGCATGTAATAATCAGCACGGCCGCGGCGATGAGCAACGCACTACGCCAATCTGCATCACCGATGAACACCCAGCCAAGGAAGCTCAAGAACGCCGTCAGATGTACCACGGGGGCGTACCAACGTGCCACACGCTCCGCCAGACGAACGTAACGATCGCGCCCCTGCTCGGCCGCTTCCATCAGGCGCGCGATTTCGCCCAGTAAAGTGGAGCTGCCTACCGCGGTGGCACGCAATGTCAGCGGCGCGTCGAGATTGATCGTTCCAGCAAAAACCGTACTGCCGGCACCGGCCGCTTGCGGTAGCGTTTCGCCGTTGATGAGGCTGACATCGAGGGAGGATTGACCATCGAGAATCACGCCATCAACCGGAACTCGTTCGCCGGCAGCAACGATGATCCGGTCACCCACCGCCACACGATGCGCGGGACGTTGGCAGGTTCCCTGATCGGTCAGCACGATAACCGGCCGCAGCGTCCAGGCGACAAGGCGCTGAGCGGTGCGCCGGGCAAAGCCCCGGGCACGCAGATCGAGATAGCGGCCGATCAGCAGGAAGAACAGCAGAGTGACGGCCGCATCGAAATAAGCATGCGGGCCAGACCTTGCGACCTCTGCCAGGCTGACCACCAAAGCGAGAAAGACGCCGATGGAAATCGGCACATCCATGTTGCTGCGCCCCCGCCGCAGCGCCGCCCAGGCAGAGCGGAAGAACGGGCGGCCGGCATAGGCAATGGCGGGAACGGCGATCAGAGCCGAGATTGCGTGGAACAGATCGCGGGTCGCCGCACCCATTTCGCCCACATGACCCGACCATACCGACACTGACAGCAGCATGATGTTAGCTGCGGCAAAACCGGCCACGCCCATCGCGCGCAACAGCTCGCGCTCTTCGGTATTGCCGGCGCGCTCCGCGCCGTCAGCCGTCATCGGCAGGCACTTATAGCCCAGTCGGGAAATCAGCACGGCGAAGTCGTTGATCTTCTCGGCAGGTCCTGACCAGGCCAGCGTCAATCGGCGCGTGGTCGCAGAAAGCCGCGCCTGCGTCACGCCCGGCTGCGCCCGCAGCGCGCGTTCGATCAGCCATAGACAGGCAGCGCAATGCAAGCCATCCACGAGAAGTTCCGCCCGGCAGGTGCCTTGGACATCGGCCTGCACGAACTCCACCCAGTCGACCGCATCCTCTGGCGCCACCTGGGCTGGCGCGGCTTTCTCACGCAGGGCGTAATAGCGCTCCAGGCCCAAGCCTTTGATGATTGCATGGGCGCCAGCGCAGCCGGTACAGCAGAAGTCGCTGTCGCCGGACGCATCGGTCAGCGGCGAACCGCAATGGGCACAGGCGCTGGCGCGCTGCGCGTCGCTGAATGCGACAGGGACGCTTTCCAGCGCGGCGGTCATGGCAGGATGACGCGTTCCGCCGCCACGAACTGAGCGCCATCCTGACGGGCTTCGAGATGCAGATCCCAAACGCCGGTCTTCGGCACCTTAACCGAGGCCACGTAGCGGCCATTGCCAGCGGACTGGAAGGTAACCGGCAGGGAAGGAAGATTCTCGACTGGGCGCTGCAGCTCGGCCTCGATGGTCAGGCGGTCAAGCGCCGAACCCGCCCGATCCATCCACTGCATGGTCAGCAACGCGCCGCCCTGCGCGTCCGTGGCGGTCCCGAAGCTGTAACGCCAGCCAAGCTGCTCCTGCGCCTCGATCTGGGCGCGGGTCTGGTTGTATTCGACACCCTTCTTATAGGGCTGCGAGACCACAAGGCCGCTGAAGCTGCTCGTGGCGGTGACGATCAGCACCGCGTTGACCGCAATCACCACAAGGAAGCCGGCGACGAAGAGCCAAGGTATCCAACGACCTGAGCGGCTGGAGCCCGCCTGGACAGCGAACGGCATGATAAAGCCTCAATTCGGACCGTTAAACTGAGCACGATATTGCGCCACGACCCGGCCATCCGCATTGATTAATCGCAAATCTATCGGGGTGACGCCCGCCTTGAGGCTATTCCGAGAGGCCTTCAGAAAAAGGCGGAATTCCGCCACTGTATCGGCATCAACGGGAAGATTCAGGCTGCTCGCCGCCTCTTCCGCGGTACCTGCGAGGAACATTTCCGCGCCAGGCAGGCCATCGACGACAAGCTTCAGAAAGGCCGGTTCGCGCGTCTTGTTCAGAACCTTTACCGTATAGCCGTTGCGCAGGCTGCCATCCGAAAGGGTGACATAGAGCGGGCTGCGATCATGCAGCACGTTGAGCTCGAAGGAATGGCGCAAGGTCAGGGCGGCGATCATGATCGCCGCCACCACGACCAGCAGCGTGGCGTAGATCATCGTACGGGTCCGCACCAGCTTGAGTATCGATGGCTGCTTCTTGGCGCGGCGATCGAGATTCGCCAAAGACACGAAATCGATCAGCCTCTGCGGTCGACCGACCTTCGACATGATTTCATCGCAGGCATCGATGCACAGGCCACAACCGATGCATTCCATCTGCCAGCCGTCACGAATATCGATTCCGGTCGGACAGACATTCACGCAGGCACGGCAGTCGACGCAATCGCCCCGGCCTTCCCAGGATTCGCCCGCCTTATGCTTGCCGCGCTTTTCTCCACGCCACGCCTGATAGGTTACATTCAGCGTATGCTCATCGAGCATGGCCGACTGAATACGGGGCCACGGGCACATATAGGTGCAGACCTGCTCGCGAGCCCAGCCGGCCAAGGTGTAGGTGGTGGCCGTAAACAAACCAAAGAAGAAATAAGTGCCGCCGGATGCCTCGCCGGTGAAAATCTCACGGGTCACGGTCGGGGCATCCTGGAAATACATGATCCAGGCGCCGCCCGTCGCCGCGGCGATCAGCAGCCATGCGCAATGCTTGGCGATCTTGCGCCACAGCTTGTCGAAAGACATCGGCTTCTGGTCGAGGCGCATGCGCGCGTTGCGGTCGCCCTCGATCCAACGCTCCACCAGCATGAACAGATCAGTCCAGACCGTCTGCGGGCAGGCGTAACCGCACCAGACGCGGCCGAACAGCGCGGTGGCCAAAAACAAGGCAATCGCGCCCAGGATCAATAATCCGGTAATGTAATAGACTTCCTGAGGCCAGATCTCGATCCAGAAAAAGTAACCACGGCGGCCGACCATATCGAGCAGCAGCGCCTGGTCAGGCGCATTCGGACCACGATCCCAGCGCAGCCATGGGGTGATGTAATAGATCGCCAGACAGGCAATGAGCACGGCCCATTTGATTGTACGAAAATGGCCCGATACTGCTCGCGGGTAGACCTTCACGCGGTCGGCATAAAGCGAAGACCCAAAAACGCCGATCATCGCCTCGGGCTGACCCGAGGCGATGTCGCTTTGGACCTTCTTACTTGGCACCAATTGATTCATGCCGTCCACCACCCACCCCTTTGCGGCGTCTACTCGCCGCCACCTAACGCATGGACATACAACGCAAGCATCTTGATGGTGGCGTCATCGAGCCGTCCGCTCCAGGTCGGCATGACGCCGTTTCTGGAGTAAGAGATGGTTTGCACCACTGAGGCCCGGTCGCTGCCATAGAGCCAAATCTTGTCCGCCAGGTTCGGCGCTCCAAGATCGCGATTACCTTCGCCTTTCTCGCCATGGCACGACGCGCACTGCTCGGCAAAGATCGCCGCGCCTTCGGCATTGGGCTTCGCCAAGCCGGACAGCGACAGGACATGATCGGCAACCGCATTGATCTGCGGCGCGGTCAGCATGCCGTCGGCCAGGAAGCGCGGCATCTGCGACGTCCGAGTTTCGTCGGAAGTTGAGCGGACGCCGTGACGGATCGTGTACTCGATCGCTTCGAGCGAGCCGCCCCACAGCCAATCGTCATCGGCAAGGTTCGGATATCCCTTGGCGCCCACGCCACCAGACTGATGGCAGCCAGCGCAATTCTCGGCAAACAGCACGCGGCCGCCGGCGAGTGCGAAGCGGTTCAGCTCGGGATCAGCCTTCATCTCAGTGATATCGAGGCTGCGGATGCGGTCGCGGAAGCTGGCCTGGGCTGCAGCAGCCTTCTGCAGATTCGCCTCCACTTCCGCGCGCTGGCTGTAGCCCAACGTACCGCCAAAATAGGTGCTCAGGCTTGGCACCGACGGATACAGGATCATCCAGACGATCGAGAAGATGATGGTGGCGTAGAAGACGTAGAGCCACCATTTCGGCAGAGGGGTGTTCAGCTCCTTGATGCCGTCCCACTCATGACCCGTGGTGTGTTCGCCGCTGATGGCGTCTTTTTCAATCTTACTTGGCATCGCTCAGTTCCTCTTCGAGCGGGGACGGCGTTCGCCGTGGTCTTGCAACGGAATTCTCCCAAGTTCGCGCCATTCCTCGCGCCGCGACGGCCACATCACCCAGGTAACGATGCAGACGAAGAGCAGGAAGAACCACAAAGTCCAGAGAGACTTCACCCAAGGATAATGTTCGATCAGGGAGATCATGATGTCCCCTCCCCGTTACTGCCGCAGGCTGCCGGGCTGGGTCTTGTCGAACTCGACAAGACGCCCGAGCATCTGCAGATAGGCAATGAGCGCATCCAGCTCGGTGATCCGCGCAGGATCGCCGTCGAAGTCGCCCACCGCGGCCTTCGGATAACGTGCCAGCACACCATCCGTATCGGCATCGACAGTAGCCTGGGCCTCCAGATCGGCGACGGCCTGGGCGATCATCTCGTCACTATAGGGCACGCCGACCGTCCGCAGAGCCTTCAGGTGATCGCTGATGTCGCGATAGCTGAGAGTGCGCTCCGCCAGGAAGGGATAGCTCGGCATGATCGACTCCGGCACCACCGACCGCGGATCGATCAAGTGCGCCGCATGCCACTCGTTGGAGTATTTCCCACCGACGCGAGCCAGATCCGGCCCCGTGCGCTTGGAGCCCCACTGGAACGGATGGTCATACATGCTCTCAGCCGCAAGGCTGTAGTGGCCGTAGCGCTCCACCTCATCGCGCAGAGGACGGATCTGCTGGCTGTGGCAGACATAGCATCCCTCGCGGATGTAGATGTTGCGGCCCGCGAGCTCGAGCGGAGAGTAAGGCCGCATGCCCTGGACCTTCTCGATGGTGGTTTCGATCGTGAACAGAGGCACGATCTCAACCAAGCCGCCGATCACCACCGTGATCAGGGTCAAGACCGCCAGGAGGATAACGTTACGTTCGATAGTCGAATGCTTGATAAACATGGCGTTTCTCTCACTTGGCGGCGGCGGCCTGCAATCCGACACGGCCGCCGATGGGCGACTCCTCGCGGATGTCGCCACGGGCGGTGCGCCACAGGTTGTAGACCATCAGCAGAGCACCGATGAGGAACAGGGTGCCGCCGAGGGCGCGGATCAGATAGAAGGGATACATCGCCTGCACGGTCTCGACGAACGAGTACTGCAGGAAGCCGAGATTGTCGTAGGCGCGCCACATCAAGCCCTGCATGATGCCCGACACCCACATCGCGGTGATGTAGAGAAGGATGCCGATAGTGGCGATCCAGAAGTGGTAGGACACCAGCTTGATCGAGTAGAGGCGCTCGCGCTTCCACAGGACCGGGAAGATGTAATACAGCATGCCGAAGGTCACCAGGGCATTCCAGCCCAGCGCGCCAGAATGCACGTGACCGATGGTCCAGTCAGTGTAATGGCTCAGGGCATTGACCTGACGGATCGACATCACCGGACCTTCGAAGGTGGACATGCCGTAGAAGGCAACCGCGGTCACCGAGAAGCGCAGAGCCGGATCGGTGCGCAGCTTGTCCCAGGCGCCGGACAACGTCATCAGGCCATTGATCATGCCGCCCCAGGACGGCATCCACAGCATGATCGAGAAGACCATGCCAAGCGTGGAAGCCCAGTCAGGCAGCGCCGTGTAGTGCAGATGGTGCGGACCGGCCCAGATGTAGAGGAAGATCAGCGACCAGAAGTGCACGATCGACAGACGGTAGGAATAGACCGGGCGATCAGCCTGCTTAGGGATGAAGTAGTACATCATCGCCAGGAAGCCGGCGGTCAGGAAGAAGCCGACCGCGTTGTGACCGTACCACCACTGGATCAGTGCATCCTGCACGCCCGGGAAGAGCGAATAGCTCTTGCTGCTGAACAGCGAAACCGGCACCGCCAGATTGTTGACGATGTGCAGCATCGCGATGGTGATGATGAAGGCGAGGTAGAACCAGTTTGCCACATAGATATGCGGCTCCTCGCGCTTGAACAGCGTGCCGACGAAAGCGATCAGGTAGACAACCCACACCAGCGTCAGCCACAGATCGACGAACCACTCCGGCTCAGCATATTCCTTGCTCTGGGTGATGCCGAAGATGTAGCCCAGCGCCGCCAGCAGGATGAACAGCTGGTAGCCGAAGAACAAAAACCAGCCAACTGCGGCACCGCCGAACAGGCGTGCGCGGCAGGTGCGCTGCACCACGTAGATCGATGAGCCGAGCAGCGCGTTACCGCCGAAGGCGAAGATCGCAGCAGATGTGTGCAACGGCCGCAACCGGCCGAAGGTGGTCCATTCCAACCCGAAATTGAGCTGCGGGAATGCGAGCTGCAGGGCGATGAAAACGCCGGCCGCGAATGCCGCCACGCCCCAGAAGGCGGTAGCGATCACAAAGGCCCGGACGACGTCTTCGACATAAGGTTCTGACACCCGTGTTGGGGCAGCGGCTGTTAAGGCGGTCATGCAATCCTCTTATTGCGACGGGATCGGCGGAAAACCGCCATCCGGCGCCGTGATACTTACCCAGCCCCCCCGTTTTCGGCATTGACCCATGTCAATTGCCCCTGCCGCTACCCATGCAGAATCGGTTATGATCTGCGGCGCAATGACGCAGAGCGGCAGAACAGCCGTGGGGAGGGAACATAGTGGTCAGCATCAGTCCGCCGGCTTCGGCGAATCACCCGCATTACGTCCGTCACATCGCGCATGACCGGCCCTGGCATTGGCTGGCGCTTGGCTGGCGCGACATGATGAACGCACCGGTAATCAGTCTCGTCTACGGGGCGGGTTTGGTGCTCGTAAGTTATCTTCTTGTGCTGGGGCTGTGGCAGGCTGACCTGCCCTACCTCGTTCTTCCCATGGCGGCCGGCTTCTTCCTGATCGCGCCCCTGATCGCGGTCGGTCTATACGATACCAGCCGCCGCCTGGAGCAGCGTGAGCCAACCGGCCTGCTGACCGCCCTGACAGCCTGGCGGCGGCCGGTGCAGATCGCCGCCTTCGGGGTCGTCCTGCTGTTGCTGCACTTCGCCTGGACCCGTGTCGCCCTCTTGTGGTTCGCCCTGTATTTCCACGGCGGGACGCCGCCGCTGGAGGCAATGCCCTTTTACCTGCTGGAGGCGCAGAACCTGCCCTTCTTAGTGATCGGCACTCTGCTGGGGGGCGCATTCGCCGTGCTGGTCTTCGCAGTGTCTGCCGTGTCGCTGCCGATGCTGCTGGACCGCGATGTCGATGTCATTTCGGCCATCATCACCAGCGTGCGCAGCGTGCAGCAGAACCCGCGGGCCATGGCGCTCTGGGCCGGCTTGATCGTACTGTGCACGGCGGTGGGGCTAGTGACGTTCTTTGTCGGGCTTGGGGTGCTGTTCCCGCTCGTTGCGCATGCCAGCTGGCACGCCTATCGGGATCTGGTCCGCTAACCCAGCCAGCGCCAGGCCATGAAACCGGCGATGGCGGCATTGAAGAGCAGCACCGCAACCAGCCAGCGGCGCAGCGATTGAGGCCGTAATGCCTGCCCCAACGTTGCGCCGAGACCGCCGACGGCGAACAACGCTGGCATGGTTCCCAATGCGAAAGCCGCCATCCCAAACGCGCCCTGACGCCAATCGCCGCTGGTGCCGACGATCAGCAAGGCCGTGTAGATCAAGCCGCAGGGCAGGAAACCCAGGCCAAGCCCGAGGATATATCCTGACAGCCCTGTCGGCTGCCGGAAAAACGGCGCGAGCAGTCGCTGCCAGCTGGACGAGATGGCGCCAAAACCACTAGCCAGGGCCTGCCGCGGCATCAACTGAAACAATGCGAAACCCGCGAAGACGACCGCGACGAGGCTCATGGCGATTGCCGGCACCCGGCCGGCAATGAGTATCGACTCAACACCGCTGAGCGCTGCAGCGGCAACGCCGCCTAGCGCGGCATAGGTGGTCATCCGGCCAAGATGATAAGGCAGCAGCGCAGCGCCCCGCAGCCTGACGAGACGCGTGGCGCGCTCAAGCGGCGTCGCGGCCAGACGGCTGCCAACCTGGGCCATGACAAACGGCCCGCACATGCCGGCGCAATGCGTCACGCCGCCGACCAGCCCCAGCAGGAACAACGCCACGGGTTGGCCGTAGGCCGCCAAAATGCCCGCGGTATCGCCCTGGGCCAGTGCCGCGCAGGCGGTCAGAAATGAATGCCAATCCATGGCGCTAACCTAACACATAACCCCTGCAAGCTGTTGATCTTGATCAATGTCGGAATCGACTGTCAGGCATAGCGTGCATGCATGGACAGTAAGGCCACCATCATCGAGTTACGACAGGCCGTATCGCCTGCGCTGCTGCGTCTTTGCGCAGCATTGGAAGGCCGGAACTGCGACAGCTCGCCACTGGATGTCCTTGCCGCCCGCAGAATGGGTCTGCTGCTCGTCTGCGCGGCGATGGATGCACTGCCCAACGCAGGAAAGGTCGTCATCCGCGATGCGGCAGCGGGAATAGCCGCCTTCCTCAGAACCGATTACCACGGGATCATCATCGAGGAAGAAGAAGGGCTTCTTGCCCGGCTGCGCCCCCGTCTGCTGATCGGCGACGATCTCGATGACGCAATCCGTCAGATGCAGGATGAACACCGGCGCGACCGCCAGGAGGCCGTTGTACTCGCCGGCAAATGCGAGGAACTTGCAACCGGGCTTGGCAGTGACGAAGCCCCGGCCACATTCGCCAGCCTGCGCGCCTTCGCCGAAAGGCAGCGCCGGCACCTCGCCTGGGAAGACGCCATCATCTTCCCGATCGCTCGGGACCGCTTGACCTCGGACGATTTGTCGCAGTGGATGCAGGCTATGCGAAAGCGTCAACGCTCCGTAAGCTGATGTCGTCGCGACCGTTGCGCCGCGGCAGAAATCAGAAGGATGCTTTCCATGGGAAGCGTGCATAACTTCGTTTCTTTGCCTTCTCGTCCACAGTCGCCGTCCATTCCTGATACCTGCGTCAACTGCACTGCGCGAAGCCTCACCATCTGCGCCTCGCTCAATCCGCAGGAGCAGGCAGAGGTAGCTGCAGTCGCGACTGAGCTGGTCTTCAAGCCACGGCAAATCATATTCCACGAAGGCGATGAAGCAGCCTTCGTCTATAACATCACATCGGGCAGCGTGGCCTTGTCGAAATCCATGGCTGACGGCCGCCGTCAGATCACCGGCTTCCTCGGGCCGGGCGACTTCCTCGGCTTCAACGCACGCGCTTCTCATTCCGTCAGTGCGGAGACTTTGACCGATGTGCATGTGTGCCGGTTTCCGCGTCGCGCCTTCCACGAACTGCTCGCCCGCATCCCTCCGCTTGAGCATCGGTTGCTGACCGTTGCCACGACGGAGCTGGAAGCTGCGCAAGATCAGATCCTGCTGCTCGGCCGCAAGACAGCGATGGAGCGCATCTCGACTTTTCTGCTGATGCAGATTGAGCGGGCGAAGGCCCGGGGCGGCGTCGCCAATCCACTGATTTTGCCAATGACCAGGGCCGAAGTCGGCGATTATCTCGGACTGACCATCGAAACGGTGAGCCGCTGCTTCACCAAGCTCCGGAAGTCGAATGTCATCAGCCTGCTTAGCGCCGATCGCGTCTGCATAAATGCACCGGAAGCTCTCTCTGCGCTGGCTGATGCGAGCGATTGATTGCCGTTTTTCTTGCGGTCATTCGCGGCAGTATTGGATGCAGTATTGGATATTGTTTGATCTGAAGCGTCCGATCTGATTCGCCTCAACAAAGTCCAACCGCCTGCCTCAATTTAAATGCTCGTGACAAAGGCGGGGCATAAACAAGACATACTTGTGATGTCGAGTGTCCATCGGCGTAAACAACCAATAACCTCCGCCGCCCACTGGTTACAATCCAATAACGTTCCGGAAATTTGGGTTACTTCATCGACTGAAAAGTGATGTCTCCGCTTCACCGAAGGAGGCATTGTCGATGAAATCAACATTTCAAAAATCTTCTTCCCTATCATTCCTGCGCACCGTAGCTGGTCCTTTTCGCGTGGCCTTTATTGTCGCGATCCTGTTCAGCCTGGCGATCAATCTGCTGGTTCTGACCTCGCCGATTTACATGATGCAGGTCTTCGATCGGGTTGTGACGAGCGGCAGTCTAGACACGCTCGCCTGGCTTACTCTTCTGGCCGCACTCGCCTATCTCACCTACGGCGCGCTGGAAACCGTGCGCAGCAATCTGCTGTCCCGCCTGGGCGCCTGGGTTGACCGGGCTTTGTCCGAGCGCCTCATTGTTGCCGGCCTTAACGCCGGTCTGGCCGGTCAGCCGACTGGTTCGCAGCCGCTGCGCGATGTCGCGCAGCTTCGCGCTTTTCTCTCCGGCCCGGCGATGGCCCCCCTCTTCGACGCCCCCTGGGCTCCCGTCTTTCTCGCCGTTCTGTGGTTCATGCATCCCTGGCTTGGTGCTTTTGCCACCGCGACGGCCATCGTGTTGCTCGGTGTCATGGCCGCTGGTGAAGCCCTGACGCGGCATCATGTCAGCAAGGGTGAAGGTCATCAGATGCAGGCCTACACCGCCGCCGACGCCACCATCCGCCAGGGCGAGCTTGTCCAGGCCATGGGTTTGCTGCCGGCTTTGCTCGGCCGCTGGCGAACAACGCATGAGACAGCCCTGCAGGCGCAGCAGAACGCGACCGATCGCGTACTTCGCCTCCATGGCCTGACCAAGGCGATCCGTCTTTTCGTGCAGACCGCCATCCTGGGCTTGGGCGCGTGGCTGGTCGTCAAGGGTGAATTGACCTCCGGCGGAATGATCGCCGGCTCCATCCTGCTCGGCCGCGCCTTGGCGCCGGTCGACCAGCTGCTGGGTAGCTGGAAGCAGTTCATCTCGGTGCGTGAAGCCTGGCACCGCGTGATCGCTCTGCTCGAGCGCTTTCCCGCCAAGGCGGAAAGCATGCCGCTGCCCGCACCGAAGGGTGCGCTGTCGGTGGAAGGTGTCACCTATCTTCCGCCTAATGGCGACAAGCCCGTGCTGCGCCACGTCTCTTTCGAGCTGGAGCCGGGACAATCGCTTGGCGTCATCGGGCCGTCGGCTGCGGGTAAGAGCACTCTTTGCCGTCTGCTGGTCGGCGCCTTGTCGCCGAATGCAGGCCATGTGCGGCTGGATCACGCCGACATCAATGACTGGGATCGCACCCAGATCGGCCCGCATATCGGCTACCTGCCGCAGGACGTTACGCTGTTCGCAGGCACCGTGGCGGAGAATATCGCACGGATGAGCAAGGGCGATCCCGCCTTGATCGTCGCCGCCGCGCGGCAAGCCAACATTCACGAGATGATTCTGCGTCTGCCGCAAGGCTACGAAACTAGGATCGACAGCACCGGCGTTCAGCTCTCTGGTGGACAGCGCCAGCGTATCGGGCTTGCCCGCGCACTCTATGGCAACCCGAAGCTTCTGGTTCTCGATGAGCCGAATTCCAGCCTTGACGCCGAGGGCGAAGCAGCATTGCTGGCCGCCTTGGCCACCGCCCGGCAAAAGGGCTGCACGACGATTATCGTCAGCCATCGGCCAAGCATGCTGGAACATTCCGACTTGCTGTTGTTCCTGCGCGACGGAATGGCTCAGGCCTTCGGCCCAATCGACGATATTTGGCCGCGCCTGACTGGCCAGCCATTCCCGGCACGTTCTGCCGCCGCCCGCAGCGCTTAAATCCTTCTGGAGACACGACATGACCCAGATCTTTACGGTCGGGACGCCCGAGCTGCGTCAAACGCTCCGCCGTCCCCTCATCACCGGCTTTGCAATCTGCATGGCCTTCTTCGGCGGATTGGGTGCCTGGTCGGCCATGGCGCCATTATCCAGCGCAGCGCTCGGCCCGGGTGTCGTCAGTCCTGACGGCAATCGCCGTACGATCCAGCATCTTGAAGGCGGCATCGTCGAAAAGCTCCTGGTACAGGATGGCAGCCGCGTGGAAGCGGGAGACCCGCTTGTGATTCTGGAAGACAAGGCGGCCCGTTCTGCACATGACGTCGCGCTTGGGCAATATCGCCAGCTTCTGGCCATTGAGGGGCGGCTGCTGGCGGAGCGGGATGGCGAGACCGAGCCGCGCTTTGCCGAGGAGCTGCTTAACGATGCAGCCGATCCCGCCGTTGCCGCCATCCTGGTTGCCCAGCGCCAGTTGATGCAGCAGCGTCAGGATGCGCTGGCGCACAAGCGCACCCTGCTGCTGCAGAAGATCGCTCAGATTAATGAGGAAATTGCCGGCTTGCGGGCTCAGGTCACCAGCCAGTCGCGCCAGCTCACGCTGATCGCCGAAGAGGTAAAGGGCGTGACCCATCTGCTTAACAAGGGACTGGAGCGCAAACCTCGCCTGCTGGCCCTGCAGCGCAGCCAGGCGGAAATCGCTGGCCTCCGCGCCGCGAACGAAGCAGCCATCGCCCGCGCCCTGCAGGCGATCGGCGAAGCCGAGCAGCAGATCACGACCCTGGATGCCGAGCGCCAGGAAGAGATCGGCACACGTCTGGCCGAGGTGACCGGCGAATTGGCGGCTGCGCGGGACCGCCTTGTTGCTGCGGCCGACGTGCTGCGCCGCGTTGTCATCACCGCACCGATTGCCGGCACTGTCGTGCAGCTGAAGGCTCATACGGTCGGCGGCGTCGTCGGATCGGGCCAGCCCATCCTGGACATCGTTCCGCGCGATGAAGACCTGCTGATCGATGCGCGCATCGCGCCCACCGACATTGACGTCGTGCGTGAAGGCCTGCCGGCGCAGGTGGTTCTGTCAGCCTACAAGCAGCGGAACCTGCCTCGTCTGGAAGGCCGTGTCCGCAGCGTATCGGCTGACCGGATCGTCGATGAGAAGACCTCGACACCCTACTACCTCGTCCGCATCGAGGTGGATCGCGAACATCTGGCCAAGGTCGCGCCGGATGTCGAACTCACGCCTGGCATGCCCGCAGAAGCGATGGTGATGACCGGCCATCGGACCGCGCTGTCCTACCTGACGCAGCCGTTCCTGGACTCTCTCCGCCGCAGCATGCGGGAGAGCTGAGCAGCACCTTACGCACGTTATCCGTTCACCTAGAGCTAAGAAGGACCTTATTATGGCTAAGCCACGCGTATTGATTTCGACCGACATTGGCGGTGCGGATCCGGACGATATCCAGTCGATGGTTCACGCCCTCCTGTATAGTGACAAGGTCAACTTGGTGGGCCTGGTTTCCACGCCGAGCAAACATGGCGGTCGCGCCTCGGACATCAATAAGGTGATCGACGCCTATGCCCAGGACTATTCGAAGCTGAAGACGTGGTCTTCCGAATATCCGACGCCGGACTATCTGAAGTCCATCGTCAAGCAGGGCAGCATCTCGGTTGCGCCGTCGCAAGGCTGGTCCACGCCCACCGAAGGGTCGAAGGCGATCATTGCCGCAGCCAAGGCCTCGTCGGAACCACTTTGGGTTCTTGCTTGGGGTTCAATGACTGACGTCGCTCAGGCACTGCATGACGATCCGTCGATCGCCAGCAAGATCAAGCTTTACAGCATCGGTTCCTGGAACACCCAGCAGGATCCCGCTGCGCGCGACTATGTCTACAACAACTTCAAGGATCTGTGGTGGATCGAGAACAACTCGACCTTCCGCGGCATGTATGTCAACGACAGCGGCGCAGCCACCAATAACTGGAAGATGGGTGACGCCCAGGGGCATGGCGCGTTGGGCGACTACTTCTACAAGGCGATGCCCTGGGGCCTGAAGATGGGCGATACGCCCTCGCTGCTTTATCTGCTGGACCAGGCCGACGACAACAACCCCACGGCTTCCAGCTGGGGCGGCTCGTTCGTCAAGACTGGTCATGGCCCGAACTATTGGACCGATAACCCTGCCAGCAATCTGAAGAATGGCAGCTATAACGGCGCAGAAACGGTGCAGAAGTATCAGAGCGAATTCTACAAGGATTTCGCCACGCGCCTCGACCACGCCAAGGCGGCTAAGTCCGGTGGCTCGACTACGCCGGCGCCCAGCAATCCTGAGCCGAGCAACCCGCCCCCCCAGACCGGCGGCAAGGGGAATCCGGTGACGGCGGTTGACGACAACTACAAGACCGGTGTCGACCAGGCGCTGTATTTCAACACCCGCCACATCATGATGAATGACAAGGGTGCCGATGGCGGCCTGAAGGTGACCAATGTGCCGACCAAGAGTGCGGCTGGCGCCACCATCACCTGGGGCAGCGACGGCACGGTGAAGTACACCCCGCCCAAGGGCTGGCAGGGCAAGGACTCATTCGACTATATCCTGAGCGATGCCGATGGCAGCACGGATGTCGGTACGGTCTTCGTGCAGGTGGGCAATGGCACTTCCACGCCTACCCCCACTCAGCCCGCCCCGACCACGCCGCCGACCAGCGGCACTGGCAACCCGGTGACGGCCGTTGATGACAATTACAGCATCGATCCCGGCAAGACGCTGTACTTCAACAGCCGTTATCTGACCTGGAATGACAAGGGCGCAGATGGCGGCCTGAAGGTCGTCAACGTCGAGACCAAGAGCGCGGCCGGCGCCACCATCACCTGGGGCAGCGATGGCACGGTGAAGTATACCCCGCCCAAGGGCTGGCAGGGTAAGGACTCGTTCGACTACACCCTGAGCGATGCCGATGGCAGCAAGGATGTTGGGACCATCTTCGTCCAGGTGGGCACCGGCACCAACACGCCGGCGCCCGCTCCTGCCCCTGAGCCGACACCGGCCCCCGCTCCGGCACCCAGCGCCGGCACGGGCAATCCGGTCAGCGTTGGCGACGATGTCCACAAGACCACCGCCAATCAGAAGCACTACTTCAACAGCAAGTATCTTCTGCTGAACGACAAAGGCCCCGATGGCGGCCTGCATGTGACCGATATCGAAACCACCACGGCCAAGGGCGGCACCGTGACGTGGAACGCCTCGAACGGTTCGGCGATCTACACGCCGAAGGCTGGCTTCGTCGGACGGGATTCGGTGGAGTATTCCATCGCCGACCGCGACGGCAGCAGCGATACTGGTCTCATTCACTTCGACGTTCTGCTCGCCTAATCGGCCGGCAGGCAACGACATGATGGCCGTCGGATTGCTCCGGCGGCCATTTTTTTGCTTGATGATCAATTACAGAGTCAGGCTAAGCTGCGGCAGAGACTGGGGCGCTCCTTCCTCCAGCGAGGAAAGCGTAACTCCCAACAAGCGGATGCCTTTGGTAACGGGAAACAAAGGGTCCAGCAAAACGTGGCTGATCTGTTGCAGTTCGACCAGCGTTGCAACCGGCCTTTCACCCGTCCGGCTGCGCGTGATCTGCTGAAAATCCGTATATTTGACCTTAAGTGTTACCGTGCGCCCGCGGATGTTGTGACTTTCGCAATAGCGCCAGACCTTCTCGATGATTGGTGTCAGCGCCTGCTGAGCGTCCTCCAGGCGGTGAAGATCGGTGGAGAAGGTATTCTCGGCTCCGACCGATTTGCGGATCCGGTCTGGCCGCACCGGACGGTCGTCCACGCCGCGGGCAATCCAATAGAAATACGGCCCTGACTTTCCGAAATGCTGCTGCAGGAAGGCCATGGATCGTCCGCGCAGATCAAGGCCGGTTTCGATGCCAAGCCGCCGCATCTTGGCAGCAGTCGCAGGGCCGACGCCATGAAACTTCTCAACCGGCAGCGTCTCGACGAAGCGAGCACCCATTTTCGGCGTGATGACAAATAAGCCGTCCGGCTTGTTATGATCGGACGCCAGCTTTGCCAGGAATTTGTTGTAGGACACGCCCGCCGACGCCGTGAGCATCGTCTCTGCCCGAATCTTCGCCCGAATCTCCTCGGCGATCTGCGTCGCCGACGCGATGCCTTTCTTATTCTCCGTCACATCCAGATAGGCCTCATCGAGCGACAATGGCTCAATGAGAGAGGTGTATTCGGAGAATATTTCACGGATGCGCTGGGAGATCGCCCTATAGACGTCGAACCGCGGCCGGACGAAGATCAGATTGGGACATTTCCGCTTGGCGGTTATCGAGGGCATGGCGGAACGCACGCCAAACTTCCTGGCCTCATAGCTGGCCGCCGCCACCACACCACGCTGCTGCGAACCACCCACAGCAACCGGCTTGCCACGCAACTCCGGGTTATCACGCTGCTCCACGGAGGCGTAGAAGGCATCCATGTCAACATGAATGATCTTGCGCGGCCGATCTGCGCCGGGCGGCGGCAACTCCTCTTGCTCTATGTCATCCAGGCGGATCACTGAAAGCGCAAACTTGTCTGGCATCGCCCGGTTTTTTAGGAGCGTTTCTCGGCAATCTTTTTTAGAGTTGTATCACCATAAAGAATGTTCGGCATGCCGTAGTCTGCCGTCAAGTATGCTGGGCTGCGAATCGATACTTTCGTTGCCGGTCAAGGGGAAGCAGTCCACACAGTAAACGGTCTGTAATTTGGCCAAGGTAACTTCCCCCAGGGAAATCCAGCAAAAACCACGGCAACAGAACGGTCACTGAACAGTCACAGCGCAGAATCGGATTTACTGCTATTCCGTCCGCGGTTGTGGGGTGGCCGCCCCCCATCCGATCCATTGCGATAGCTGTAACGATAAGCGCTTTGCCTGCTGCAGAGAGACCGTTCTCTAACCTGCCTCGCTGCCTGCAGAACCTGCCCGCAACGTCCAGTCAGTTTGTCAATAACGCGGTGATTTGGGGGAAATCTGCTGATCAGGCGGATGCCTCCGCCACCGCGCGCAGTGGACTAACGCTGATCCAGGAGAGAACGCATGTCGTGCATGATCGCCCCACCCGCTGGCCATGGCGGACTGGAAGACCTACCGTTGTCGCTCGACGCCTTGGATTCTCTCAGCCGCACCGGCTTGGAGGTCATGACCAAGTTGCTTGAAGGCCGGGAGCAAACGAGGTTACCGCTTCAGCAATTTACAGGCGCCGCCAGCCGCCCCGATCATCGGCTGTTCTATCTCACGATCTTGGCTCCCGAGCAGGCTGGCCCGGACGGCTGGAAAGGCGCATTCTATGCGCCTTTCGGCCATTTCCACATCTGCGGCACGGTGCAGGGCGCCGCCACGGACCGCGGCTCGGTTTCGCTAACCGCCGAAACCCGCCTGGTGGTGGGCGGCCGGGATCTGGTGACGGCGAACTGGACGGTGGTCGGCCCGGACGAGCGCCAATTGGCCCCAAACCATGCCTGCCTGCTGGAATCGATAGAGATCGGGCGCAGCGGACCGCATGTCGAAGAAGACATCCGCCGCTGTATCGCCCGTCACGCGCCGGAGCGGGCATCGGGAACTCCCAAAGCCGTGGTCACGTTCCAATGCGCAGTTGCTGCAGCGTGTCTGATCGAGGCCATCTGCTGAGGATGGCCGACCACTAAGCTGGGCTGGATCGTCGCGCCGCAACGCGGGATCGTAAAATGCATCGTCCGCGCTTCTGCTCCGAATGCGGCACCGCTATGCCGAAAGCAGCACGAACCTGCGGCAGCTGCGGCCAGTCTGCGCCTTCGGCATGCCCGGAATGCGGCCAGATTTGCGCGCCGCAGGCACGTTTTTGCGGCTTCTGCGGCGCTGCCATCCTGGCTGCAGGCATGGCGACCGGCGGACTTAGCTTTCTGTTGCATCCCTCCGAGCGCAAATTAGTCACGATCCTGTTCGTCGACATGATCGACTCTCTGATGACCATCAGGGACTCCGACCCGGAAGAGGCGCATGAGCTTCTGTCCAAAGCCCTGGGTGTGATGACGGCAGCGGTGCATTCCTGCGGCGGTACCGTTGCACGGACCCTGGGCGATGGATTGATGGTGCTGTTCGGCGCGCCGACAGCCCGGGAAGATCATGCCGTCGCAGCCTGTCACGCTGCATTACGCATTATTGAGGCCGTGCAACAGATGTCAGCTGATATACAGCCGCTTAATGTCCGCATCGGTCTGCATTCTGGGCTGGTTGTGGTAGGACAATCGGCCAACGACTTGAACAGCGAATATGACGCCACAGGCGTTGCCGTACACATTGCCTCTCGCCTGCAACATGCCGCCCAACCCGGAAGAGCCCTGCTTACGGCAGCAACACAGAAGCTGGTAGACCGCGACATGCTGACCCGCTCCCGCGGCTTTGTCGCCATCAAGGGACTGGACGAGCCGATCGAGCTGTTCGAGCTCTGCGGTGCGCGAGAGCGGCCATCGGCTGGTTCTTCGAAAGATTCCGTCTTTGTCGGACGTGCTTCAGAACTCGTCGATCTCGGCGGCGCTCTTCGCTCCGTCCTTTTGGGCAAAGGGCGCTTCATCGGCATTGCTGGCGAAGCCGGTATCGGCAAATCCAAACTGATCGAAACCTTTCTTGAACTCCATGCAGACTCAGCATCGATCTTCCGTACCGCCTTGGAACGCTACTCGGGAACCGTGCCTTTCCATCCAGTGCGAGACCTGCTGACTGCCATTTTGGGGTTGGCAAATCTCTCAGGTCCCGAGAAGCACCCCGCCCTTCTGCGGCGGCTACAAGAACTTGGCCTGGACTCCTTGGGACTGGAGGTTCCTCTGGCCGATCTTCTGGAAACCGTCGCTCCACCGCCGGACTGGCTGTCTCTGAATCCGGAGGTACGCAATCACATGACGATTTCTGCCGTACGCTCCTTGCTGCTGCGGGAAAGCGAGCGGCGTCCTCTCATTCTGGTGATCGAGGATGTGCAGCGTGCAGACTCAGCCACGATTAACCTGATCGGCAATCTCGCCGATGCTATCGCGTTGCACCGTATCTTGCTGCTGGTTTCGTTCCGGCAGGATTTCGAAGCACCCTGGAATGGAAAGCCGACCTATCGCACGCTTCGGCTGGAACGGCTGGATGCCGCAGAAACGGATGAGTTAATTGACCGGCTGGTAGCCAAATCTGCCAGCCGAACATTGCGGAATCTGTTGCTGACGCGCAGCCAGGGCAATCCGCTTTTCCTGAATGAAAGCATCCATGCCTTGATGGAGTCCGGTGCGCTCACAGGAGAGATCGGCGCTCTGGAGGTTATGCGTGAGCCTGGCAAATTGGATACGCCGGATTCAGTGAGTGCGCTGATTGCCGAGCGCGTCGATCATCTGCCGCCTGATCTTAAAACCCTGTTGCAGATTGCCAGTGTGCTAGGCGAACAATTCCGCTCCGACATCCTGGGGGCGCTCAACGCGATGCCGCCGGAGTCATTGCAGGCCGCCCTGGAGGCTTTGGAGACGCAGGAATTCATCCGGGCGGTGACGCATCCCCCGACGCCGATATATGCTTTCCGGCATGCGCTGTTTCAGGAGGTCTGCTACGCCAGCCTGCTCAAACGACGGCGGCGAGAGCTGCATGCCCGGGTTTTCTCCGCGCTGGCCGGCAGCAAGGGCGATGGCGATGCTCCGCCTGTTGAACAGCTTGCCCATCATGCCTTCCGCGGCGGTCTATGGGAAAAGGCCGTCGAGTATTGCCGTTCGGCTGGACGGCGCGCCCTCTACCTGTCTGCCAATCGCGAAGCCGTCCGTCATTTCGAAAATGCTGCGCTGGCCTTGTCTCGAGCCGATCCTGATGGCCTGCGGCTGGCGGAATCCATCGATCTGCAACTCGAACTTCGCGCCGCCCATGTCCCGCTCCTTCATATGGAGAAAGTGGGCGAAATCCTTCACACGGTCCGCGACGCCGCATCCAGGCTCGGCGACCGGGCGCGGCTGGCACAGATCACCGGTTTCATGGCCGGCCATGCCTATCTCACCCAAAGCCCGCGAAAATCAATGGACCTCTGCCTTGAGGCGATCCGTCTCAGCCAGGAATTGAACGATCCAAGCCTTGAAGTTGCGCCGAACATTTATCTCGGCCAGGCCTTCCATGCGCTGGGCCGTTTCCGCAAATCGATCGCTGCCCTGGAACGCAACTTTATCATTCTGCCCAATGTCGACCGCAAGATCAGCCTTGGGCTGCCCAGCCTGCCCCGGATCATGACCGCACGCTGGATAGCACTGTCCCTTGCGGAACTGGGTGCCTTCGATGCCGCCGAAGACTATGTCAAGCAAGGCGATGTGGGCGTCGATCACCCCCGCCCCTTCGATCAGGTCTATTCGCAATCGGCACTGGGCTTTGTCCTGCTGGTCCGGGGGGAATTCGAACGGGCCCGCGAGGTAACGGCCGAAGCCCTGGCACTAGCCGATAAACGCGACTTGCCATTCATGATTCCTGTCGTGGCATCGCAGCTAGGCCTGCTTCTCGCCTATCTCGGCGAACAGCAGGAAGCATTGCTGTTGACGCGACGGGCGGTCAGAACAGCGGAAGATATCGGCATTCTGGCTGGTCGGTCGCGCTGGTATGCGCGGCTGGCCGAGGCCTGCTTGCTGGCAGGCGACTATGCCGAAGCGATGCAATACACGGAGCTGGCACTGCAGATCGCACACGACTTGCACGAGCTGGGTTATGCCTGCTACGCGTTGCGCCTGCGCGGACTGATCGCGCAACGCACTTCGCGCGGCATCGACGCGGCCAGGGCGGATATCACCGAAGCCTGCATGCGCGCCAGACGCCTTGGCATGGCGCCCTTAGTGGCAAAATGCTCCCTAGACCTTGCTGTACTAGAACGCCAAGCCGGACGGCCAGCATTGGCACATCAGCATTTCTCACAGGCGCTGCGCGGCTTTCGTCGCCTGAAAATGGCGTCCTGGAGCGAGCGGGCGAAGCGCAGCGCCGATGAACTGCTGGCCATGGCCGAACCGTAAGACGTCACAGTGCTGGGAGCTACATCCAACGCGGGTAAGCTAGCCGATCTTATCCATTTCCACGCCCCAGATGGCCAACAACCACTTACGAGGCATCAAGGGGGATCGAGCTTGAAGTCGATCGACCAGCCATGCGCCTTGGAAATATAATGGAAGCCCGCAATGAGGTCTGTTTGGACGGCTCGCCGCGCTCCATCAGCATCTTTCCGCGCCAATGCGTCAACGATGTTATCGTGACGGCGTGAATTCTCCATAATGCCTACATCTTTATAGATGTTGAGAAGAGGACCTGATTGCAGCCACAAGCTCTCGATCAAAGGCAGCAGAACCTGAGGAGTTCCGGCCCGGTATACCGCAAAATGGAATTCGTAATTCATCAGGACATAGTCCTGCCAACGATGGGCCTGCTGGTGCATAATCGCCATATCGCGGACGATCGAACTAAGCAGGTCCAGTGTCGCATCGGATATCGCCTGAGCCGCCATCTCCGCAGCCATGCCTTCCAGCTTGAGGCGGATGCGTCCCAATTCGGCATATTTTTCGGGCGTCATAACTGGAATCGTGACGCCCCGCTTTGGCATTATTTCGACCGCTTGCTCTGCCTCCAGCCTGCTCAATGCCTCGCGCACGGGCATTATGCTGGTACCGAGTTCCTTCGCGACTTGGCTGAAATTGAAGCTCTGCCCAGGTGGGTAAAGGCCGGCCATGATGGCACGCCGCAGCCGTTGATATACCCGCTCATGCAAAGGGGTGGTGTCGAGCTTCTCCAGGATGCCACCGGTTTCAACAATATCGACCAAACAACCTCCCTGTCGGCGCCGCGAACATTAGACGCAGATACGTCGGATGGTACAATTTTAAATACCCAAATAACATAGCAGAATATTATTCGCCTTGCCAGACTGGTTGCCTTTTCTCGAAAAAGGCGCGGATACCTTCCTCGTAGTCCTTGGTCCCCTCCAGCGGGCGGCGCAGCAGATCGTTTAACACATGCGCCTCAGCCACGCTCATCTCACTGCCAAGATTGACCATCTGCTTGACTGCGGCTGCCCCCAGGGGGCTGGAGTTGGAGATGATCTCCTGTGCCATGGCCAAGGCAGTGGTGAGATGCTCGCCTGGCTCGGTCAGCCGTTCGATGATTCCAAGCTCTAAGGCCTCCTCCGCTTTGACCTTGCGGGCCGTGAAAAACAACTCCTTGGCCCGGGCACGGCCCACCAACCGAGGGAACATGACGCCAGCTGTCCCCCCCGGATACGCCCCAAGCTGCATCTCCGGCCAGGAAAATACTGCCGTTTTCGAGGCAATTCGAATATCGCAGTTCAGGGCGATCTCATAACCGCCCCCCAGGCACCAGCCTTGAATGGCGGCAATGACAGGCTTCGGCAATGACCAGATGGCATCATTGGCCTTGCGCAGCGCGCCAGCCTGCTCCCATTTGCCATCGGCATCCAACTCTCGCCGCTCTTTCAGGTCGGTACCTGCAGAAAAGGCACGATCCCCTGCTCCGGTGATGATCACCACGCGAAGATCCCGTCGCTTGGCGATGGCGCGAATCGCGGCCTCGAGTGTCTCCGCCAAAGCCTTGGAAATAGCGTTCTGCACTTGCGGGCGATTAAGCGTGAGGATTGCGATCTGACCGCGTTCTTCGACCAGAAGAATGTCCGTATTACTCATCTCAATCCACCCATGCCCGGACATTGGTGGCAACAGCCACGGTCTTATTGTCCTGGTTTACACATTCGACATCCGCATAGGCGCGCCGCTTTTCCTCGTCGATACGGGTCAATGTATATGTTGTCGATATGGTGTCGCCGAAGAAAACCGGAGCGGTAAACCGGATACGATCATATCCGAGTGATACCGTTCGCCCCAGATAGAGCCGGGCAGAAGCTGCAGACATCAAGCCGAGCAGCAACGTGCCATGTGCGATGCGGCGACCGTATCGGCCGCGGCTCATGTAGACTTCATCGATATGATTGGGCGAAAAGTCCCCGGTTATTCCTGCATAGAGATAAACGTCCGCTTCGGATATCGTCTTGGTGAAGACTACGCGACTGCCAATCTTGACATCCGGCTTGCCAGCTTCCTGCATGCTCATTCTCCTATTATTTTACGCCGGCGAGACCCAGCCAGTCTGACAACACCTCCTCCGTGTGCTCACCCAAGGCAGGCGGAGCGGTCCATTCTGACGAAATGTCGAAATCACGGAACTTGATGGCAGACCCAATCATCGGCATCGTTGTGCCATCCTGTTTGCGGGCCTCGACGCGCATGTTGCGAGCCAATGTCTGCGGATGCTTGAAGACGCCCTCCATCGTATTGACCGGGGCGCAAGGGACGTTGGCAGCATCAAGCTTCGCTGCAAGTTCGGCCACGGACCACTTAGCCACCTCAGCATCAAGGATCGCGTAAAGCTCCTTGCGGTGGGTAACCCGGTCTTTCATCGTGGTAAAACGTGCATCCTGAAGCAGATCCGTACGGCCCAGCACCTTCAGCAAGGCTTCATAAAGCCGTTGCACGGCAGCGCCGATGACGATCCACCCATCAGTTGCTTTGAATGCCTTGTAGGGTACATTGCTGGCATGTTCTGAGCCCCATTTGGGACGCAGGTTGCCCATCAACAACCACTCCAGGCCAGCGTCGACCAGATAACTCACCAGGCCTTCGAAGAGGCTGGTTTCGACATAACTGCCGCGTCCTGTCCGTTCGCGCTGGTACAAGGCGGTCAGGATAGCGCTGAGCGCATATTGTCCGCAGACCAGGTCGAAAACGGATGTTCCCAGCTTAATCGGCGCGCCATCGGGCTCACCGGTCAAGCTCATAAAGCCACCTTCAGCTTGTATGGTTAAATCGAAAGCACCCTTATCCCGCAAGGGCCCAGTCGCGCCCATGCCGGAGATGGAGGCATAAATCTGACGCGGATTCTTCGCCGACAATTCGGCGTAGCCGAGCCCCATACGCTCCATCACACCAGGGCGGAAATTCTCCACCACGATATCGGCCTTTTCAGCCAACTGGCGAGTGAGAGCCAGTTGTTTCGGATCTTTGGCGTCCAGCACCACAGAACGCTTGTTCCGGTTCACAGCCAGGAAGCCCATGCTCTTTCCGTCATAAAAAGGCGGGCCTTGATGGCGGATGGGATCGCCTTCAGGTGCTTCGATCTTCACCACGTCGGCGCCGAGATCGGCGAGCAGCATGGTGCAAAAGGGTCCGGCAAAGAGTCTGGTGAAATCCGCTACCTTTACACCCTTGAGCGGTTTGTCTTGCATAAAACTCTCCTCAATCACTCCAATCTCATTGAAGGGCCAGCAGGTCCATACGGACGCGGCCAGTCTCCTCGCGCCTAAAACCGATATGCTTCAGCCATGACGAGTCATCGCGGTCGGGATAGTCCCTACGCTGGTGTGCACCTCTACTTTCTGTACGCGCTAAAGCAGCCTGCAGGATTAGGCCTGCAACCAAAGTCATGTTGCGGCAGGAGCGCGCCCCTAAAGCCTCGTCTAACGTTTCGCGCGGTAACTCTTCCGCCACCCGACTAAGGCGAGTCATTTCCTCCAGTCCTTTCCGCAACCCTTCAGCGGTGCGGAAAAGCCCCGCCGATGCACTCATGATCGCCCTTATTGCCTGCTTGATCTGATCAACCTCGCCTGCCCCTTTTCGGCTCTGCCCTGCGAGGAACATGTCGAGTGCCTCGGCATGAACCCTGTTCCAATCCGATACCTGTGGATTTCTTCCCTGGGCGGCCATGGCGCGTCCAACCAGCCAGCCCATAGCGATAGTTTCGCCGCCGCCATTCCCTGCCAGACGGCTGGCGCCATGGACTCCGCCACTCGCCTCGCCGACAGCATAGAGGCCCGGAACGCCGGTCCAGCCGTCGGCATCGATCGATATGCCGCCCATCTCGCTATGAGCTGCCGGACGAACCCTCGCGCCCTGCGTCCGCGGCTCCAGGCCTGCGTTGCGCAAGCGCCTGCAGTGAGACACGTAGCTCTCCAGCTTCTCCGGTGGCACTACCGTGGTGTCGAAGAGCACGGTACCGTCAGGAAATGCACGCCCTTCGTCGATCTCCTGCTGAATGCAGAGAGACATGCGTGCCTTTTCGATCTGCCTTTCGCCATATTCTGGGTTGTAGCGGAACATGAACCGCTCCCCCTTCGCATTCAGCAGATGCGCGCCGTCGCCAAGCATGGCCGTAGGCATCTCCATGCCGCGACAATCAGATGGTTCTACGACCACGACGGGCTCGAACTGGACAAACTCCATGTCGATGAGAGTCGCGCCAGCCTCAAGCGCCAAAGCGTAAGCATCGGCAGCAACGTCGGCTGGATAGGTGCTGTCATGATAAAGCTGGCCGATGCCGCCCATTGCCAGCAAGACCGAACCGGCATGAACAGCGAGCAGCTGGCCAGTGCGACGATCAGCCAGCAATGCCCCTACCACCGCGCTATTGTCACGCAGCAGCGCGACCACCCGATAGCCGGACCAAGCGGACACTCCGATTGCTTCGGCATGCCGGACAAGATGTTCCAGCATTACCTTGCCGAGGCCTTCGGGGATATAAACCGAGCGCGGATATCTGTTGCCAGACAGATGACGCTGCCGATACCCCCTTTCATCGCGTGCAAAGGGGATGCCCAAACGTACGAGGTCCTCGAACGACGCAACAGCATTCTCAGCCAGCGCCTTCACGAGCCTGCGATCGTTTAGATGATACCCTCCCTCCAGCATGTCGGTGGCATACTGCTCGGGCGCGTCACGAGGATCTACCGCACCAAGTGGCACGTTGGCGCCGATGATGTAAGGCGAAGCTCCGCGCGCCAGATAAGCCTGTCCAACTCTGGCCCCGGCCTCCCGGGCGGCAATAGCTGCCCGATATCCTGCGATTCCGCCGCCGAGGACGAGGATATCGACCTCGGCAACTTCGATATCTCTCGGCGTCACGCTCCCTCCTCGGTCTGGCGCTGCGCCACGGCAGGCGCGCCGAAGACAAAACGAGACAGAATGGCAGCCGCAATCAGTCCGGCCCCGAGTAGATCTGAAGTCAGGCCAGGCTTGATCAATGCTATGGCCCCAACACCGAGCAGGATACGCTGGTACCAGGTCGCATGAGCGCGGAACAGATAGCCTTGCACTGCAGCGGAGAGCGCAATCACTCCAACCACCGCCCCCACCATCGTCGTTATGACTTCTACGGTGTCGCCCTGAAGCAGCAATGACGGGTTGTAAACCCAGATGAAAGGCAGCAAGAAACCGGATAATGCCAGCCGGAAGGCAATGAAACCTGTCTTCGTGGCATCGCCCTTGGCGATTGCGGCGCCGGCATAGGCTGCAATTGCAACTGGCGGCGTCACATTGGCCATTACACCGAAATAGAAGACAAACATATGCGCCGCCAGCGGATCGACACCAAGAGTCGTCATTGCCGGCACAACCAGCGCGGCAAGGACGATATACACCGCCGACGTTGGCAGCCCCATTCCAAGGACGATCGAGATCGCCATCGTCAGAACAAGCAAGACAAAAAGATTGCCGCCTGAAAAATCGATCAGTATCCCTGAAAGTCTCAGAGCCAATCCGGTTAGCATCAGCACGCCGATGGTAATCCCGGCGCAGGCACAGGCCGCGGCAACCTCAAGCATGCCGTTGCCTCCGCGCTTCAACGCATCCCACAGCTTAGCGGGCCCCATGCGTGTCGAACTGGATATCCAGCTAACCGCAACAACTGCCAGCACGGCATAGAATGCCGCCTTAAAAGGCGTATATTGCGCCACGACCAGCAGCAGAATCAGGATGATCAGCGGCGTTGCCAGATGCCAGCCGGTGCAGAAAATCTTCCATGCGCTCGGCAGTTCGTTGCGAGGCAGGCCTTTGATACCTTGGCGAGCTACCTCAAAATCCACCATGAAGAAGAGGGCCACATAGTAGAGCAAGGCCGGCAGGGCGGCAGCGACCATAACCTCCGAATAGGGGCGCCCAAGAATTTCCACCATGATAAAGGCCGCAGCCCCCATGACAGGCGGCACGATCTGGCCGCCAGACGAAGCCGCCGCCTCAACTGCACCTGCAAAATTGGAATGCAGGCCAGACCGCTTCATTACTGGAATGGTGAAAGTGCCGGTGGCCACCGTATTCGCCACTGCACTACCGCTGACGGTTCCCATCAACGAGCTTGCCAGGATCGCAACCTTTGCCGGTCCGCCGCGGAACCAAGCCAAAGCGGCATAGCTCCAGTCAATGAAGAACTTTCCAGCCCCGGATACTTCGAGGAAGGCAGCGAAGATCACGAAGATGGCGACATAGGTCGCAGAGACCTGCAATGGAGTACCTGCCATCCCGGATGCAGAGACATAAAAAGTCGCCGCGAGCCGCTCTATGTCGAATCCGCGATGAGCCAGCAAGTCTGGCAAATACGGTCCGACAAAAGCATAAATGATGAAAATAACAGCCAGTGCAGGTAACGCCCAGCCTAGGATGCGCCGCGTTCCCTCCAGCACTATCAGCGTGGCGATAATCCCGAGCACGATGACGGCTTGGGAAGGATCGCCCGCACCACGCTGCGAGATTTCCATGAAATTCAAAACGACATAGATACCAACCGCGGCTGAGGCCACTACCAGCGGCGCATCTACGACCCAGCGAAGACTACGAAATTTAGATTCCGGACCGAATACTGGCCTGGTCAGGAAAATCAGCACCAGTGCGAAGCTAAGATGCACGTATACCTGCTGTAAGGTCGGCAACGTGCCTCGAAAACTGGTGTAGAGATGAAAGAGAGAAAGCAGAGCAGCAAGATTCCCGGCCAGCAGGGCTGGCCAGGGCTCCTTGTTATTCAGAGTTTTCATCATGGCGGAAGAAGGATCGGCCATGTCAAAGCAGTCCTTTTTCCTTCAGATATGCTTCGGCGCCAGGATGGAACTCGATCACTCCTTTGATGCCGCGGGTAGCATTCTCTTTTTTCCAGTCCGGTCCCAAGGAATGGGATTTGCTCAGCTCTTCATTGTTCTCAAGAAGCGCCTTGGTGATCGCGTACACAGCTTCCTTGCTCAGCTTCTTGCTGGCCAAGAGGATCGTCGAGACACCGAAGGAATTCGGGATGTCATTCGGATGACCTTTATAGATTCCACCGGGAATGGAAACCTTCGACCAGTACGGACGCTCTTTCAGGAGCTGGTCCAGAATCTCCGGCTCGGGGTTGAGGAAAACGACATTCTCGCCTTCGGCGCTGGTCAGATCGATCACTGCGGCAGTTGGGAAGGAACTGATAACCAATGCCGCATCGATGGTGCCGTCACGCAAAGCGCCAGGGCCGTCGCCGTGCGACAGGTATTCTGGACGCCAATCCTTGCCCATTTCGAGACCGTGGGCCTTGAGCACGATCTCGCCGATCGAGTTGCCGATAGAGCCGGCAGCACCCAGCGATACACGCTTACCCTTCAGGTCCCGGATCGATTTGATGCCCGTGCTCTTGAGCGTATAGAGATGCCAGAAGATGCCGTGGCCACCGATCACCCCGGCGAAGTCACTCATCTTCTCCTTGAAGGGCGGCTGACCATGGACTGCCAAGTAGGCTTCCGCACTGGTGGCAAAGGCCAGCTCAAGCTTGTTGTTGCCCATCAGCTTAAGATTATCGACCGTTCCGCCGGTGATCTCAGCGGTCACCTTGAGCTCGGGATATGTCTTGCTGATCAAGCTGGCCATTACGCCGCCCAGCGAGAACCAGGTTCCACCAACACTAGACGTACCCAGAGACAGGAACTGACTCTTGGGTTTTGGCATTTCTGCCAGGGCAGAGCCCGTGGCCATCAAGCCGATGACAGCCGCGGCTGACATCGCCAGTGTTGTCTTCTTTATAACGGATAAGAATTCCATTGTTTCCTCCCAATGGTTGCCAGTAAGCTTTCTTCCAACCCTCTAGATCGCTAGATTCTACTCACCCCAATTAGACAACTCCTCCATGTGCGAGCAGAGCGGACTGCGATTTCGAACTGTCGCTAGGCAGTTGAAAGTTCTTCATCGCTGTTTCGACGATATATTTGCCGATCGGCATGGCCGATGTAGCAGCTGGCGACGGCGCATTGCAGACGTGCATCGTTCGCGCAGTGGACTTGATCAAAAAGTCATGGACCAATGTGCCGTCAGGTAAAACGGCCTGCGCGCGAACGCCTGCCGGGTATGGCAACAGATCGTCCTCGGTCAGCTCAGGGCAGTATTTCTGACAGAGAGCAAGGTACTGGCGCTTGAATAAAGAATTGCGCATCTCGTCAATTCCGGAGCGCAGATTACGCCGCAAGACATTCCAGAAACCGCGATAGGACACCATCTGCGCCACATCGCGGAGATTGAAGTCACTCTTGCGATAGCCTTCGCGCTTCATCGCCAGGACGGCATTGGGCCCGACTGTGACAAAGCCACCGATCATTCGCGTCAGATGGACGCCAAGAAACGGCAAGGCAGGATCCGGCACCGGATAGATGAGGTGGCGAACGATATCGTCCTTTGCCGGCGGTAGGCGGAAGTACTCCCCACGGAACGGCACGATCTGAAAGTCATCTGCCAGTCCACACATGGCAGCCAGCCGGTCCGCCATCAGCCCCGCACAGGCAATCAAGTAGCGGCTGCGTATCGTGCCGGTCTCTGTTTCCAATATTACTGTTTCTGGCTCTTCCCGGATGTTAAGGACCGCGTTGCCCAGTTCAATTACGCCGCCAGCTACGCGGAAATCCTCCGCCATCGCCTGAGTAACCGCGGTGTAGTCCACAATCCCAGTCTCAGAGACGAAAAGCGCTCCTTTGCCGACGATCCGCGGTTCACGCCGACGCAGTTCGGTGTCGTCCAGTCGTTCTATCGAGAGACCATTTTCCTGGGCACGCTTGTACAACGCCCCCATTCTGGCCAGCTCTATTTCATTGGTCGCAACAATAAGCTTGCCGCAGGTCTCGAATGGCAAACCGTGCTGCTGGCAGAAGTTTTTTGTCGCCACCAGCCCTTCCCGACAGAAACGGGCCTTCAGACTGCCTGGCGCGTAGTAAACACCAGCATGGATGACACCGCTATTATGTCCCGTCTGGTGTGCTGCCAGGACTTGTTCTTTGTCCAGAACCAGGATCGACGCGCCCGGTTGACGCTCAATCAAGTGAAGAGCCGTCGATATCCCGACGATGCCGCCACCGATGATGGTAAAGTCGACCTGCATCGATGTCGGACTCACCGCTTCTTAGGACCGAGCCCATTGCGGATCTGCGATAGTGACGCATTCGGAGTCAGCGCCTCCGGATCGATACGCAGCTCGATAATGGATGGTTTTCCGGATGCACGGGCGCGCTGGAAGGCCGCGGCGAAATCCTCCGTCTTCTCTACTATTTCACCATGACCGCCACAGGATTCTGCGAACTGGGCAAAATCGGGGTTCATCAGGTCCGTTCCAGAGACGCGGCTAGGATAGTCGCGCTCCTGGTGCATGCGAATGGTGCCGTACATGCCGTTGTTCGCGATGACTACGATGACGGGCAGGTCGTAACGCACCGCCGTGGAGAATTCCTGGCAGGTCATCATGAAGCAACCGTCACCGGCAAAGCAGACAACGGGCCGGTCTCTATGGACGAATTGCGCAGCAATGGCTGCTGGCAGACCATATCCCATCGAACCGGAAGTCGGAGCAAGCTGACTTCGGAACCGCGAGTAGAGGTGGAACCGATGCACCCAAGTCGCATAGTTTCCCGCCCCATTGGTCACAATGGCCTCCGGCGGCAGCATGTCGCGGAGAGAGGCGACGATCTTTCCGAGATTGACCCCGCCGGGCACTGCGGTCGGCTGTATGAAGGCCTCGAACTCCCGACGCGCGGCTGTGGTCCAGTCCAGCCAGCGGCAGTTTTCAGCCCCCGGCAATCTCGTCAACGCTTTGACAAATCTATGGGGGGAAGCATTGATGCCTAGATCAGGCCGATAGACGCGGCCCAACTCTTCCGCGTCGGCATGCACATGCACCAGAACCTGTTGCGGCGATGGAACCTGCAGCAGCGTGTAGCCGCTTGTCGTCATCTCGCCGAGGCGAGCACCAATGACCACAAGCAGGTCCGCGTCGCGTACGCGGCGGGCAAGATTGGCATCAATCCCGACGCCCACATGGCCTGCATAGAAAGGATTTGTGTTGTCGAAATAATCCTGGCAGCGGAAAGAAGCTCCAACTGGGATCTTATGCGCCGCCGCAAAGGCCTGAAGATCGGCGGCCGCTTCCGCCGTCCACCCACCGCCACCAACGATGACGAAAGGCCGCTCGGCTGCAGCCAGCAACGCCTGCAACCGCTCCAACTCCGGCTGTCCGACATCAGTCTCCACCGGCTGCCAGGGACGAGCCGGTATAGCCTCGACTTTGTCGCGCAGCATATCTTCTGGCAAGGCCACCACAACGGGGCCCGGCCGGCCGGCCGTTGCCGTATGAAAGGCACGGCTGACGATTTCGGGCATGCGCTCGGCGGCATCAACCTCCAAAACATCCTTGGCCATCTGGCCGAAGACGCGCCGGTAATCCAATTCCTGGAATGCCTCCCGGTCTCGCATGTCGCGTCCGACCTGCCCAATGAACAGGATCATCGGCGTGGAGTCCTGAAACGCGACATGAAGGCCGGCACTTGCATTGGTCGCACCAGGCCCTCGTGTAACAAAGCAAATTCCTGGCCGCCCAGTCAGTTTTCCATGGGCCTCCGCCATCATCGCAGCGCCGCCTTCCTGGCGGCAAACGACCAATTGGATATCCGGAGCATCATGCAATGCGTCCAGGACAGCCAGATAGCTCTCACCGGGAACGCAGAATGCGCGGTCGACACCATTGATCTGCAGCGTGTCAACCAGCAGCTGGGCGCCGGTACGAACAACCGGAGCGTCGCCTTCCTGCTTGCGGCCTGCAATCGACAGAAGAGCAGAGTTCATATTGGACATGGCAACACTCACGCAAAAGCATCCAAGCCGAGCAGCTTACGACCGATGATGAGATAGTTGATCTGCGTGGTGCCATCCGGAATGGTCAGCATGCGTGCCGAGCGGAAGTAGCGTTCCACGGGGAATTCTCTCGACAGACCAAATGCGCCATGCACCTGGATCGCCTTAGAGGTGATGCGCTGCACAGCCTCGGTGGTAAAAGCCTTGGCCATCGCCGCTTCAGTATTTGAGCCCACCTGTCGATCCAGAAGCGCAAGTGCGCGGAATACCATCAGGCGAGAAGCTTCGAGCTCAATCGCCATTTCCGCGATCAGCTGCTGTACCAGCTGATGTGCGCCGATGGGCTTGTCGAACTGCACGCGCTGTTTGGCATATTCGATGGCGGCATCGAGGCTGGCGCGCCCAAGACCAAGCGCCAGCAGCGAGATGAAGCAGCGGGATCGTTCGAAACCGCGCATGGTCTCGCGCAAACCACCGCCGAGCTTGCCAAGAATATTGCTAGCCGGGACGACTACATCATTGAAAATGATCTGACCGAGCGACCAGCCGTTCAGCCCCAGTTTTTCGACTTCTCTTGTTTCAAACCCATGCTCCTCTCGATCGACGAGGAACATCGTGAATTCCTGCTCGCCCGTTGCAGCAACCAACACAACGTAGTCCGCAACCGAGCTGTTCGATATCCACAGCTTTTCACCTGTAATGCGATAGCAGTCGCCCTGGCGCACCGCCTTGGTCCGCATGCCACGCACATGCGATCCAACATTTGGCTCACTGATTGCCGAGCAGCCGATGAGATCGCCGGCAAGCGTCGGCCCAAGATACCGTTCCTTGATTTCCGGCGAGCCGGCATGAAACACTTTGATAGCCGCGCCCTCGTTGACGAAGGCCGCGCCAGCAAGGTCAGCTGAAACCCGGGCAAGCTCTTCGTAGAGGAGCCCGCTGGTCACAAAGTCGAGGCCGAGTCCACCCCCCTCTTCGGGCACCCAGCCATTGCCGACCCCATACTCGCCGGTGGCCTTGAGCAGCCGTTTCAGTACGTCCTTGGGGAAATAGGAATCGCGATGCAAATCGGTGATGGGCCGAATTTCGCGCTCTAAAAAACGGCGCCAGTTTTCAACGGCCATCCGTTGTTCGTCGGACAACTCAAAGTTCATTTTAATCCGTTTCCTGCCCTAATCGCCCCGCGGTTAAGCGGCGGCGCGCAAAGTTCATGTACCACATCATTTATCTATGATCAATGATGAATGATCATAGTCAAGTACCCAATTTTGCGCTTTAAGTTTAAGGCAGCCTGCAAAAGCTACTTGTAGTTGTACACAGAAATAAGACGATATACAGGAACTGCTCAAATCCAGCGGGCTAAAGGCTAATATCCCCTTAAGACACCACTGCCCTTCGTTAAGAGAACCGCGTTGATTTCTAGAATGAACAGTTGATCACACCGAGGCGACCCCGCGGAGTTATCAAAGCGGGGAGCCTGTAGCCCACCCGCAGCGACCATCCGGTTGGTTGCAAACGGAGCCTACAGCTAATCGATCAGTAACCCAGAACACCCGGCAGCCAAGTGACCAGCGGCGGGAAGGCGATGAAAGCCACCACCAGCACCAGCATGGCTGCGACGAACCATACCGCCCAGCGTACCGTCTGCTCGATTGGCACACCGGCCAGCTTCGATGACACCATCAGGTTCACCGCCATCGGCGGCGTGAACTGGCCAATCGCAACCATGTAGGTGAGCAGCACGCCGAACCAGACGGGATCCCAGGCGAAATTACGCATGATCGGCAGCAGCAGCGGCAAGAAGATCAGGAAGATCGAAATGCCGTCCAGCACCATCCCAATACCGAGCAGCAGCACCATGATGATCGCCATCGTGGCATGGGAGCCAAGCCCACTAGCCGCTATGGCCCGCGCCAGCGGGTCGACAATGCCCAGCGTGCTAACCGCATAGGCAAATATACTGGCCAATGCCAGCACCACCATGATGATGCCAGAGGTCTCTGCCGCTTCGACGAAGATGGCGAGCAGATCGCGCGGCTTGATCTTGCGATGCACCACCATGCCAACAAAAAGACCATAGACGACGGCAACCACAGCGGCTTCAGTCGGCGTGAACCATCCAGCGCGCATGCCGCCGAGAATCAGTACCGGCGCAGCCAGACCCCAGAGCGCACCGACGAAGGAGGGCCAAAATGGCGGCCGCGGAAGGTTGGCTTCTGCAAGACCGAAACCGTGCCGACGCGCCAGCCAGACGGCGGGGATCATCAGGGCCAGACCAGCCAGCACACCAGGGATCAGACCGGCAGAAAACAGCGCCGGCACCGAGGCACCCGGCACCAGCACGGAATAAACGATGAAGGCAATCGAAGGCGGAATCAAAATATCGGTCGCGGCTGCAGCGCCGATCACCGTTGCCGAATAGCCTCCCGGATAACCGGCGCGCTTCATCGCCATCAGCATGACGCCGCCAACGGCCGCTGCATTGGCCGGACCGGAGCCGGAAATGCCACCCAGCAGCATAGCGACGGCTATGGCCACCACCGGCAGCATGCCGGGGCGGCGCCCCAGGATCGCAATGGCAAAATTAACCAGCCTTTCGGCCACGCCTGAGCGGTCGAAGACAACGCCTACAAGCACGAACATTGGCAGTGCCAGCAGCGGATACTTTGCCAGTCCGGCATAGAAGTTGTTCGGGATCGACATGAGGCCGAGGTCGGCCATGCCAATGCCAAGGCTGCCAGCCAGCATGAGCGCCACGCCGATCGGCACACCAGCCAGCATCAGCACGATGAAAAGAAGGAAGATGATGAGGCCGATCATTTGCGGCGCCACACCCGCAGGAAAACCTGCAAACCCCGGATCGCGATGACAATGGAAAGCACAGGCAGCCAGACGCTGTACCACCATTGCGGCACACCGATACCGGGGGAGGTTACCTCATATTGGTAATCGTCATAGGCGAAGCGGCTGGCAAACACAGCCAGCAGCGTAAAAGCGAGCACAGTCATCGCCGCGGAGAACAACGCCAGCAGACGGCGGCGCTGCGGAGAACCGCTGTCGAAAAAGACTTCGATGCGGATATGGCGGTCGCGATAGACCGCCGCAGACGCAGCGACCAATGTCACCACCACCATGAGCGAAATCGAAATTTCCTCTGTCCAGGCAAAAGACTGGCTGGTGAAGTAGCGCACCAGGACATTGGCGAAGGTGATCAGGGCAAGCGCCACCATGCAGGCTGCGCCAACCCAGTCTTCCCATTTCAGCCGCTCGGGCTGGGAGGCCTCTTTGAGAGGTTCAGCTTCGGAGGGTATGGACAAGAGTCGCTCCGGCGGAAAAGGCAAAGGCCGGAACGGCGAGCGTGCCGGCCTTTGCACAACTCAGACCTAAGAATTTTACGCCTTCTTGCGTGCCGCGACCGCGGCTTCGGCTTTCTTCACCAGATCGATACCGATCTGCTGCGCCCACTTGTCATAAGCCGGCTTCACCGCCTGCTTGAAGGCATTCTTCTCGGCTTCGGTCAGTTCGGTGACGGTGACCCCCAGCGCCGCGACCTCCTTGACCAGCGACTGATCGTCAGGGGTAAGACCCTTGCGGGCAATGGCGATCTCCTGCTTCCCAGCATCGATCGCGGCCTGGCGCACGATATCGCGATCCTTCGGCGTCCAGGAATTCCAAACGTCCTTGTTGGCAACGAAGATCAGCGGATCAGCCACATAGCCCCAGCGCGTCACATACTTCTGCGCAAGCGTGTGCAGCTTCGCCGCAGTGAAGATGTGCAGCGGGTTTTCTTGACCTTCGACAGCGCCGGACGCCAGCGCCGGCTGCGCATCGGCCCAGCTCATCTGGGTCGGGTTGGCGCCCAGAGCCGTAAAGGTATCGTTGAAGATCGGCGAACCGACGACGCGGAACTTCAGGCCCTTCATATCGGCCGGCGTGCGGATCTCGCGTTTGGAATTGGTCACCTCACGGAAGCCGTTTTCACCCCAGGCCAGCGGAACGACACCATTCTTCTCGACAAGCTGCATGATCTCCTTGCCGACCTCACCCTGCACCAAGGCATCGAGACCGGCATGGTCCTGCGCCAAGAAGGGCAGCGAGAAGAGGTTGAGCTGCTTGATCTGCGGAGACCAGTTGATCGTCGAACCGACGGCAAGATCGATGACGCCCTGGCGAATCGCGGTGAACTCGCGAGTCTGATCGCCGTTCACCAGCGAGACGCCTGGATACATCTTGATGTTGATGCGGCCTTCGGTGCGCTCACGCACCAGCTTGGCCCAGATATCGCCACCTTGGCCCCAGGGGAACGGCAAGCCAACCACCGTGGAGAGCTTGTACTCATCCTTATATTTGCCCTGCGCCATCGACGGGCGGGTAAAGAAATAAGGGGCGGCAGTGAAGGCCGCGCCGGCAACACCGGCCTTGAGCAGCGTACGACGATCCATGTTGTTTCCTCCGTTTCGATTTCCGCATTGGACTGCGGTATTTCATGTACCTTATGTGACGCAATACAATATCGGCCGCGCAAAGCCAATATGCCTCATGCTAGCGGTTCTCAGCGCCCGAGCAATGCCTTCGCCTTGGCCACGATGCGGTCCGGCGTGACGCGGACTTCCGCCTCAAGCAGCGGCGCATAGCCAACCGGCACCCGCGGGCCGCCGAGACGAGCCACCTTTGCCATCCCCTCTTCTGCCAGCGTCGCGGCGATTTCCGCACCGAAACCGGCAACTTGCACAGCTTCGTGCACAATCAGGACGCAGCCGGTTTTCCGTGCAGAGGTAAAGACGGTTTCCCGGTCCCACGGCCAGAGCGTGCGCAAGTCGATGACTTCGGCCTCGATCCCGTGATTGGCCAGTTGCGCTGCTGCTTCCGCCGACCAGATGGCAGCTTTGCTCCAGCTGACGATAGTGAGGTCCCGACCTTCGCGCAGAATACGGGCTCGCCCGATATCGACGCGCTGCGTGGCATCGACCTCGCCTTCCGTTGCCCAGAGTTCCTTATGTTCGAAATAGGCGACCGGATCGCCGCACTGCAGCGCAGCCTGCAACAGGCTGTAATTGTCCTGCGGCGTGGATGGCGCCAGCACCACCAGGCCCGGCACATGGGCAAACCAGCTTTCCAGAGATTGAGAGTGCTGCGCGGCGGACGCGCTCCAGATGCCGATCGGCATACGGATTACGGCCGGCACCCTCCCCTGGCCGCCGAACATAAACCGATTCTTGGCGGCCTGGTTGACGATTTCGTCCATGGCGCAGAGGGCAAAATCAATCACCCGCATCTCGACGACCGGCTTCAGTCCGGTCAGCGCCATACCGACTGCGGCGCCGACAATCGTGGCTTCCGAAATCGGCGTGTCGATTATCCGCTCGGGCCCGAAATCCTCCAGCAACCCGCGATACTGGCCAAAAATACCGCCGCGGCCGAGATCCTCACCCAAAGCCACAACACTGGCATCCGCCTGCATGGCCGCTTTCAACGAAGCCGCAGCGGCAGCGGCATAATTCATCACTGCCATTGTCCGGCTCCGGTATCCTGAATTTCCGACCAGGCTGCATCCTTAGCCGGCCAGGGTGCCGCGAGTGCCGAACGCACAGCGGCAGCAACCTCATCGCGAGCTTGCTGCATCACCGCATCGATCTGCGTCTGCTCTATCCCCTGGGCGCGCAGTTGCTCGGCAGCGATCAGCAGCGGATCGCTCTTCAGCGCAGCTTCGAGTTCTGCCGGATCGCGATAGATGGCAGGATCGACCGAGACATGGCCTTTGAAACGATAGGTTCGGGCATGCAGAAGTCGCGGCCCCTTCCCGGCACGGATATCGGCGATCAGCTGCCGTGCCGTCTCGCTTACGGCGACGACATCATTGCCGTCCACTTCTTCCGCTTCAATGCCATGGGCGCGCGCCCGCGCCGCAGCACCGCCGCCGGCCGACATCGTGCCGGTCTTCGTCGTTGCCGACCATTGATTGTCTTCACAGACGAACAGAATCGGCAGCTGGAAAGCCGCAGCCCAGTTCAGACTCTCGGCGAAGGGGCCACGATTGATTGCACCATCACCGAAGAAAGTCACGGCGATGGCATCGGCCTTCCTGATCTTGATGGATTGTGCCGCGCCGACTGCAATCGGAACTCCAGCGGCAACAACGCCATTGGCGCCCAGCATGCCGACGGAGAAATCAGCGATATGCATCGAGCCGCCGCGCCCGCCGCAAAAGCCGCTCGCCTTGCCGAACAGCTCGTGCATCATGCGTTCAAGATCCGCCCCCTTGGCCAGCGTATGCCCATGGCCGCGATGGGTGGAGGTGAGATAATCGGCGGGCTTGAGGTGGGCGCAGACACCAGCCGCTACGGCTTCCTGACCGGTGGAAAGGTGCAGCGGCCCACGTACATTGGCCTGACTGCCAGCCGTCTGGCCAAAAGCAGCGACGCCGCCGCGGCTTGCCTCTTCTGCCGCATCCTCGAAAGCACGGATGCGACACATGGCGCGATACAGCTCCAGCAATCCGGGGCTGGTAATATTCGATTGTTTCACGGAGTGGCTTCTCGGGTGTTATTTCGTTCTTATGCTATCGATCCTAGCAAAGGTCGAAACGGCTCCGGAAGGGCCAGACGGCATAATCTGCGCGTCAACCTTCCTGTTTTCACTGAATGAACAAGTCAAAATCCGGTCTCGCGAATGCTAGCGAGCCACTGGCGAAGCACCAGTCCGTACCAGCGCGCATGCCGAACCCAGCCGCACGGAGCCGTGCTTTGGTCCAGCAAACCGAAAAATTAGGCAACACTACCGGTTGGTCGGAAAAGGAGAAAATGGCGCGCTCGAAGAGATTCGAACTCCTGCCCCAGATTCGCAGTTATGGGGCCAATCCATAAGTATTTGGAATTATGAAACTTTCCCGATTGCTTTGCGCCAGGAAAGCCCTGAATTGCCTGCAGAGTCCCAGACAAGCGGCGCGCTCAAAAGCTGAGGCCGTTAGCCTGTCCTATTCTCTGCCTTGCCTCCTCTCCGTATAGGCCGCTAACGCAATAAGCGATGCTGGAAGATCGACGCCGCCACGGCGAAGATCTTGCGTGGCTTTACGGCAGGCGGAGATATCGCCCCCACGCGCCACCGCATAAAGATGATCGGGCCGGCGCCATTTCTCTTCACCGCCAAGCGGTGTGGTCGCGTCCGACGAGGCATGCGGACTGGTGGCGGGCTCCGGGGCCGCCGAACTTGAAGCGGGTGCATTTGCCGGCGCATCCGCTTGCTGTCTGTCATTTGAGGACGACTCCGAACTCACGGAACCGCCGCCCTGGGTGCCTGTACCTTGGCCGTCTCGCCGTACGTCGCCTGGGCTCGTGCCAGAATTTCCTTCACTTGGTTTCTCCTGACCAGCCTGCTTCGTGGCCGAATCGACATAGCTGGCCAGCTCACGACAGATATTGGCTTCACCGGCTTGCGCGCCGCCCGCGGTCATGAGCAGCAGCAAAAACAGCAACAAAAAACTGCTACGCATCGCCAGCCTCCTTTTCGGTCGCATCACTCACCCTTACCTGGTGGGCATCAACAGTCGGCGGCGGGGTGATCGGCCCGCCGGCGGGCAGGCCTTCGGCACGCGTCCAGTCGAAGTCGTAGTCGCGGGCCGGACCGGCGAAATCGCGAACGGCCGGATCGACAAGCCAGGCCCTACGCAGGGCGGCCTTGCGCAGTTCTGCTGAAACGCCGGGATGCAGAAACCCCCGAATATCCGTCAGCGCGGTAATTTCCTCAATGGCTGGCAGCGCCGGCGGCGGTGTGTCGGGGTGCACGGTGGCAGCGGCGGGCGTTCCCTGTGCGGCACGCTTGCGTCTGGCCCATCGGGCAAATTGCGACCCAGTCATGCGGCCCCTCCCTCTGCAGCTCTAACCTGTACGACGCTTGAACGACGCTGGCGTTTGACGAATGGACGCTCGACATGGAAGGTTGCGATGAAAGCCTGCAGCTGCCGCTGAATCTCGAACGGCATCGCCACCGCCTCGACCAAAGTGGCAAACCCGTCCCCCATCGCCTCGCCTTCATAGGGATCGACCGTCGCAGCGCAAACGCGGCAGGAATCGCCGTCGGTGCGAAGCTGCACCCAGACCGAAGGCTGCAACGCCATGAGATTGTCGCAATAGTGCGCGGTCAGCGCCGGATGCAGCATCAGGCGGGCGCTGCCGGCAAAATGGCAGCTCTCCTGGTCATTCTCGAAGACGACCGTGCCGACCGGCGTAACTGGCACCGCCGGCAATGCGGCGCGCACCAGCCAAACGTGATCGGTCCAGGCGCTGTGCACACGCCGTCGTGCAACTATAAGCCCAATCTCAATACAAAATACTGACATGCGACTTAAAACTCCCTGCGCAGACGCGAAGTTTCCCAGCTATGACCGACGAGATTCTCACCCGGTTCGTCCACCCGGACGCTGGAAGCGGAAAACGCCCGATAAGCAGGTTCCCGCGCCGAAGGCAACGTCAGGCCGACGGCGACGGCAAGCAGGATGGCAATTGCGCTGCCGGTCAGGATCGCCCGCATCATTCACCCGCCTGCGAAGCGGGACGAGCCGGTTGCTCGCTGTCCGTTTGGCGCGATCGCCGCTCATCCACCCAGATGCGGTGATGATGCTGCGCCCAGGCCAGATCCACCTTGCCGTCGCCCATTGCGTCATAGGCACCCTTCATGCCGATCGTGCCGATATAGATATGGCTGAGGATCACGGCGATTAGCAAAATGCCCATGCCGGCATGCATATATTGCGCGACCTGCATGCCATTGATGTCGACCCAGACAAAGGGAAACAACAGCAGCAGGCCGGTGGCCGACAGCCAGATCCCACCCAGCACTACGGCCCAGAAAAAGAGTTTCTGGCCGGCATTGAAACGCGCCGCATCGGGATTCCCCCGGCCGAAAATGCCGCCGCCTGACTTCAGCCATTCCCAGTCGTAGCGGTTCGGCAGATTGTCGCGCAGCCAGAGCAGGATCATCACAAGAATCCCAACCATGAAGGGCCAGGAAAAGAAATTATGCGCATACTTCGCCCATTGTGACCAAGTGGCGAAGCCATCGGGTCCGACCAACGACATGATCAGCCGCTTGCCAAAAATGTAATTGAGTCCTGTCAGCGCCAACACGATGAAGCAGGTAGCCGTCATCCAGTGATTGGCGCGTTCCAGGAAATTGAACCGCTCGATCTTGCGGCCGGAGTCTTTCACGTCGCGGCCAAGGCGGCCTTTCACGAGATAGAAGGCTGCCAGCACCGCGATCAGGCTGAGGATAATGATTGCACCCGACCAAGGCAAAAGTCGTTCATGCACGTCCTGATATTGCCGGCCCTGCGGCTGCTCCAGAACTGCAGCCTGGCGCTGTGGCAGGGTGATGCGGCCCTCCAGCTTCTGCATCTCCTGCAGCAACTGCCGCTCTTGCTGTGCGGCTGCAGTAGGATTGACCTGGCCTGACGGCTGCGCCGTCACCGGCAAGGCCAGAAAAAGGAGTATCAGCATGCCGAGGATCGGAAAGAGCCGGCCGCGGGGAGCAATTCGCATCATAGTCCCTCACCCCGCTAAACTGCGATATCGCTGCGATAGGCCGTCCGCCAGCCCCAAGCGCCGGAGCCGTATCCGCGCTGACGTACGCGCTCACGATAGATCTGCGCGATCATCTCGCCGTCACCTGCCAGCAGTGACTTCGTGGAACACATCTCGGCGCAAAGCGGCAGCTTGCCTTCGGCCAGTCGGTTGCGGCCGTATTTGCGATATTCGTCTGCCGTGGAATCCTCTTCCGGACCCCCGGCGCAGAAGGTGCATTTGTCCATCTTGCCGCGGCTACCGAAATTGCCGACCTGCGGATATTGCGGCGCGCCGAAGGGGCAGGCGTAGAAGCAATAGCCACAGCCGATGCACATGTCCTTGGAATGCAGCACCACGCCATCTTCGGTCCGGTAGAAGCAGTCAACCGGACAGACCGCAGCGCAGGGAGCATCTTCACAATGCATGCAGGCCATGGAAATGGAGCGCTCACCCAGTTTGCCGTCATTCAGTGTAATCACGCGACGGCGGTTGATGCCCCAGGGCACGTCATGCTCGTTCTTGCAGGCCGTGACGCAGGCATTGCACTCGATGCAGCGGTCGGCATCGCAGAGGAATTTCATGCGGGCCATGCAGTGTTCCTCATGAAGTCGCGGCCTCGATCTGACACAGCGTCACCTTGCCTTCATGCATGTTGGTCACGGGGTCATAGCCATACGTGGTGATCGTATTGGCGCTCTCACCCAGAACAATGGGATCGGCGCCCTGCGGATAGCGCCCACGCAGATCGGCGCCCTGGTAGAAGCCAGCGAAGTGAAAGGGCATCCAGGCGACCCCGCGGCCGACCCGGTCGGTCACCAGGGCCCTCATCCGCGCCTTCGACTGGCTTTCAGGTCCGTATACCCAGACCCACTGACCGTCGCGGATGCCGCGCTCACCTGCGTCGGCAGGATTGATCTCGATGAACATCTCCTGCTGCAGTTCGGCGAGCCACCTGTTGGATCGCGTTTCCTCACCGCCGCCTTCATATTCGACCAGCCGGCCACTGCTCAGGATGAGGGGAAACTGGCGCGCCGTGTTCCGCTCGATCGCCGCCTTCTGTATCGAGAAGCCGTTATTGGGCATGCGAAACTGCCGCTCATCGGGTCGCGTAGGATATTTGCCGACTAATTCCACGCTGGGTGAGTAAATCGGTTCCCGATGCACGGGAATAGGGTCGGGCAGATTCCAGGCCACGGCGCGAGCCTTGCCGTTGCCGTAATGCATCACGCCATGCTGCAGGCAAACGCGCTGGATGCCGCCGGACAGATCGACAGCCCAAGACACTCGTTCGATCTCATCGCCGCCGATGCGCTGGATGATCTCCAGCTCTTCGGGCCGCAGATCGGCATCCCATCCGAGTTTCTTGAGCACGCCCACGGTGAATTCGGGATAGCCGTCGGTCAACTCCGAACCGGCCGTAAAAGAATCTTCCGCCAGCAGGGTCTCGCCATCACGCACCAAACCAAAGCGGGCTCGAAACGGGCTGCCGCCATCCATCACATGCAGATCGGTATTGTAGAGAATGGCCGAACCTGGATGGCGAAGTTCAGGCTTGCCCCAGCAGGGCCAGGGCAGGCCGTAATAATCGCCGCCGACCTCCGGATCGTCCTTCGGTGCGCGCAACGTGACGATATCGAATTTGTCCTGGTTACGCATATGTGCCTTGAGTCGCTCAGGTGACTGACCGCAATAGCCCGTGGACCAGCCACCACGATTGATTTCGCGGAGGATATCCTCGGCCACCGGCACGTTATTCTCGACCTTGATATTCTTGAACATCAGGTCGGCGAAGCCGAGCTTGCGCGCCAGCAAATACATGATCTCGTAGTCGTTTTTTGACTCAAAGGCTGGCTGAACGATCTGCTCTCCCCATTGCAGCGAGCGGTTTGAGGCCGTGCGCGAACCATGCATCTCCAACGAAGTGCAAGCCGGTAGCAGATAGAAATTGTCTTTGCGGGCCGACATGGAGGCGAAGGATGTCGGATGCGGATCTACCACCACTAATACGTCGAGCGCCTCTACGCCTCTCACGGCATCGGGAATGCGGGGCACAGTATTGCCGCCATGGCCCATTACCACCATGCCACGAATCCGCGTAGCCTGGTCGATCACATCTTCCGGCATAGTCACAGCGTCAAACCAGCGTGTCGACGTGATGCCCGGTGTTTCCATATTTTCGCGGCGACTGCGCGGTTTTCGGCCGACTTTGGCAGGTACTTCGTCAAAGCGACTTTCCAGCCACTCATAATCGACCTCCCAGACCCGGGCCCAGTGTTTCCAGGCCACCTCGGTCAGGCCGTAATAAAGCGGCAGGCTGGTGACATCGAGGCCGAGATCAGTTGCGCCCTGCACATTGGTATGCCCGCGGAATATATTAGCGCCGGTCCCCGGCTTCCCGACATTGCCGGTGAGCAGGAGGGCGAGGCAGGAGGCGCGTACATTGGCCGTGCCGACTGTCTTCTGCGTTTGCCCCATGCACCAGATCAGGGTTGCCGGCTTCTGCGTCGCCAACAGTTCAGCCACACGACGCAGCTGGTCACCCTTCACGCCGCTGATCCGCTCAACCTCTTCGGGAGGATAGCGTTCAATAACCTCGCGCACCTGGTCCATGCCATAAACGCGCTGGTTCAGAAATTCGGTATCTTCCCAACCATTCCTGACAACATGCCACATGATACCCATTAGAACCGGGATATCGGTACCGGGGCGAAGCCGCACATACATGGTCGCATGGGCGGCCGTGCGCGTGAAACGCGGATCGATCACGATCACGTTGGCGCGATTGATCTCTTTGCCTGCAAGAATGTGTTGCATCGAGATCGGGTGTGCTTCCGCCGGATTGCCACCCATGATGATCATGGTCTTGGAATTGCGCAGATCATTGTAGGAATTTGTCTGCGCACCATAGCCCCAGGTATTGGCGACACCAGCGACAGTAGTGGAATGACAGATGCGAGCCTGGTGATCGATGCTGTTGGTGCCCCAGAATGCGGCCAGCTTCCGCATCAGATAAGCGGCCTCGTTAGTGAATTTCGCTGAGCCTAGCCAGAAGACGGAATCGGCACCGCTCTCCTCCCGCAAGGTCTGCAGCTTGTCACCGATCTCTTCGATGGCTTGGTCCCAACCGATGCGCTGCCACCGGCCGTTGACGAGCTTCATGGGGTATTTCAGCCGTCGTTCGCCCTGAACGATCTCGCGGATCGCGGCACCTTTCGCACAATGGCTGCCACGGTTGATTGGGCTGTCCCAAGCCGGCTCCTGTCCGGTCCAGACACCGTTCTGCACCTCGGCAATCACCGTACACCCAACCGAACAATGCGTGCAGACATTCTTGCGCCGCTCCGTCGCTTCGCCCGGCGCCGGACCGGGCACCGCTTCGCTGCGAGTGACCATACCGATCGAAAGTGCTGCGAAGGCGCCGAGTCCGCCGGCGGCAAAGCCGGAGCGACGCAGAAAAGTGCGCCGGTCTACGGTGGAGTCAGGCGTCGCGGCAGCATTAATAGTGCCGAGGAACCTGCGGGTGCGGCCTCCCTGCCGGATCAACATGGCCGCCTCATTTCTTAAGGGTCTCATAGCCGTTGGTGCGGTAGAAGGCCTGCACATCGGCGCTATCTGGCTGGTATCTTGCAACGCGCTCGCGCTGGCCGGGATCATAGGCGTGGGCATCGCGTACCGCGGTGGCCGCAAATACCGTGGCTGTCGTCCCGCCAGTCATGATCAGGCCGCGCAGCAGATCACGGCGACCGAGCGATAAACCCTGTTTCATGGCATCTCCCCGATGTGGCTTTGTTGCGCAACCCGCTTGCGTCGCGAGTGTTCCTCGCGATTGAGACACAGCGGCGATTTGTTGTGCCGTGCCCACCCCCCACGACTTCGTCATATTGAGAATTCCGCGGCGGTCCGGCCTTTTTCGGAACCAAGTGCGACACCCGCTGTTGCACTTCGACGAACCGGGGGCGGAGATGCGCATCACCTCACGAATGTCATTCGACAAAGATGATCGAGATTGGCGAGCTGAGCGCTGGGGCAAGCCTCGATGCTGACACTGGTACGGCAGGACATTCCCGGCGTCGTCCCTTATTGCGGGCCGCCGCCATCACCGGAAGCGTGGCTTGGCCGCTGGAACCTGGATCCAATTCTGCTTGCGGTCACAGGTGGCGCAGTGCTGGTCGGGATTTGGCTTTGGCGAAGCCGCAAAGATCGCACCCGCGCCATGGCCCAGAAAGGGATAGTTGGTACCGCCATCCTGCTGTTCCTGTTCATTTCGCCGTTCTGCGCACTCACCACGGCGCTCTTCTCCGGTCGCGTGGCACATCATATCCTGATGGTCGCGCTTGCCGCGCCGCTGCTGGCCGGTTTTCTTCGCCCGTTTACACCCGTTTCTGTTCTCGTCGCGCCCGGCGTCGCTGCCACCCTGAAAGCAGGCGTGTTCTGGCTTTGGCACATCCCACCGCTATACATCGCCGCTTATGACCTGCCGGGGGTCTATTGGGCGATGCAAACGAGCCTGCTGGCTGCTGCTCTGCTGTTCTGGGCAAGCGTCTGCGTTGCCGCCCGCGTTGCGCCGCTGTCAGTGCTGCTCGCACTACTTGCCACCGTAATCCAGATGGGGTTGCTGGGCGCCCTGCTCACATTCGCACCGGCGGCACTCTACTTGCCGCATATCGCAACCACCCCGCTCTGGGGGCTGTCACCGCTGGAAGACCAGCAGCTTGGCGGCGCGCTGATGTGGGTGCCTGGTGCGTTGCCCTATTTCATCGCTGCGGTCGCTCTGGTTCTGGCGCGGCCTTATCGACCTCCTCTGCGGGAGGGCAAGCTACAGTGATCGCCTGGTTGAAGGTTGCGCATATTGCTGCGATCGCAATCTGGAGCGCTACACTGCTCGGTCTGCCGAGCCTGCTTCTCGCCAAATCGCACCGCCTGTCGAAGTCAGAGACACGCAGGCTGCAGCATATCCTGCGCTTTGGTTATGTCCATCTGGCCTCGCCCGCAGCCGTTGTCGCCATCGCCTCCGGCATTGCTTTGATCCTGCTCGCGGAAGTTTTTACGCCCTGGATGGCGGTGAAGCTGGTCTTCGTCGGTGGCCTTGTGGTGTTGCATATGCGCGCCGGACATCATGTTGTCCGCCTATTCCGGACGGATGGCATTTATCACCCGTGGCGAGCTGTCTTCGCTACGGGCACGACGACAGGTTTAGTCCTGCTTGTACTATGGTGCGTTCTCAACAAGCCGTGGATCGCAGTTGAGAGCTTTCCGGTATGGCTGCGTGTGCCCGGCAGCCTTCAGTCGCTGGTCGACACCATGGTGCCAATCCCATGATCGAAAACCAGCTTGCCCCCGTGCCAGCCCGCCAATGCGACGAAGAAGCTGCCAAGGGCCGAGAGCGCGAGACCGACCGGCAGGATTGCCGCCTCGGCATCATGCAGCCGCCAGCCCCAGTTCAACCCTGCGATCGACAGCAGCATCATCGCCGCCACGGCATGCGACCAGCTTGCCACGCGGATGCGGATGCCGCGCACCAGCAACAATTCTGCCAGGCCGGCCAAGGCGGCCAAGAGACCCAGCCAGAAACCAGATCCCGCAGCCCAGAGCGCCACCCGCGCCCAGAAGGGATCGGCGCTCCACCAGTAAAAGACGTCGCAAGCAAGTGTGCCGAGGACCAGTGCGATCGGAAAGACCACCAACATCGCATGGATCGGATGACCCGCTACGGCCACAGTGGAACTGACGTCATGTTCCAAAATCTCGGCGACGGGCTCCTTCATTCCACCTCGCAAGGTCACGGGAGAATTCACTGCCTCATAACGTCTCGCCGCGGCGAAAGGTCCATGTTGATGCTGCCCCTACTCGGCACCGGCTGCGATGGACCGCTGTCCAGCCTTGACCCTGCCAGTCCCCAGGCGAGCGCGGTGGCCGATCTGTGGTGGATCATGCTGGTGGGGAGCGGCCTTGTTTTCCTCCTGGTGATGACGTTGCTGACGCTTGCCTTCACCTCAGCGCGAAGATATCTGCGTCGCCCGCACGCTATCTATATTCTTGGCGGCGGGCTGGTCTTTCCTGCGACCGTGCTCTCGGTCTTACTGGCCTATGCGCTGTTCACCGGCGAGCGGCTTCTCGCGGATCCGGCGCGGCCGGCGGCGCTGCGCGTGCAGGCCATGGCGGCGCAATGGCAATGGACCTTCCGCTATGCCAGCGGGATAGAGATGTCGGATCGGCTGGTACTGCCCGCGGGGCAGCCAGTCGATATTGCAATCAGCAGTCAGGATGTCATCCACAGTTTCTGGATTCCACGGCTCGGCGGAAAAATAGATGCGCTGCCCGGGCGCATTCATGTGATGCGCATCATCTCGGAGCAGGTGGGAACATATGCTGGTGCCTGCGCCGAATTCTGCGGCCTAAACCATGCGGGTATGTACTTCACGGTCGAGGTGGTTCCGCTGGCTGAGTTTGAAACGGTCCTGCGCCAGGCCATGGACGAAACACGGAGCAACTGATGGCTGCGTCCGGCAAAAGCGCGCTTTTGCGTCACAAGGACTTACAGCGCGCCTGGTGCAATCCTCCGGGCTGGGGCCGGCTGGCTGCTGTGAATCACAGCATCATCGGTCGTCGCTTCATTCTCACAGCGCTCGCCTTTTTCGCCATCGGCGGCCTGCTCGCCATGTTGCTTCGCGCCCAGCTCGCAACTTCCCGAAGCGCCTTCGTCGGACCAGAGATCTACAACCAGTTCTTCACCATGCATGGCACGGTGATGATGTTTCTCTTTGCCATTCCGTTATTCGAGGGACTGGCGATGTATCTGCTGCCCAAGATGCTGGGTTCACGCGACATGGCCTTTCCGCGACTGAGCGCGTACGGCTATTGGTGTTATGTGCTTGGCGGTTCGATCCTGGTCGTGGCGCTCGCCATTGGCTACGCGCCGGATTCGGGCTGGTTCATGTACACGCCGCTCAGCTCGAAGCCTTACACGCCCGGAATCAATTCGGATGTCTGGCTAATCGGCATCACCTTCGTTGAAATTTCCGCGATCTCGGCCGCCGTCGAGATTGCGGTCAGCATTCTCAGGATCAGGACCGGTGGCATGTCGCTGCAGCGTCTGCCGATTTTCGCCTGGTATATGCTGGTGACGGCTTTCATGATACTGGTGGGATTTCCGCCGCTGATCCTCGGCTCAATCCTGCTGGAAGTCGAACGCGCTTTCGGCTGGCCTTTCTTCGATCCGACGCGCGGCGGCGATCCGCTGCTCTGGCAGCACCTCTTCTGGATGTTCGGCCATCCCGAAGTCTACATCATCTTCCTGCCGGCGGCCGGCGCAATCTCGACAATATTGCCGGTGCTGAGCCGGCAACGGCTGATCGGCTACAGCTGGCTGGTCGCCAGCATCATCGCACTTGGATTCATCAGCTTCGGCCTCTGGGTGCATCACATGTTCACCACTGGCCTGCCGCACCTGTCGCTGGCGTTTTTCTCGGCCGCCAGCTTGCTGGTGGTGATTCCCACCTCGGTCCAGATTTTCAGCTGGCTCGCCACGCTGGTGATGGGACGCCCCCAGCTAAAACTGCCCATGCTCTACATACTTGGCTTCTTTTTCGTCTTCGTGATGGGGGGGCTGACTGGCGTGATGGTCGGCGTCGTGCCCTTCGACTGGCAAGCCCATGACACGCATTTTGTGGTGGCGCATCTGCATTATGTACTGGTTGGCGGCTTCGTTTTCCCGATGCTCGCCGCTGCTTATTACTGGCTTCCGCGTTTCACTGGTCGCCAGGCACAACACCGGCTGGGGCTGGTCGCCTTCTGGCTTATCTTTCTCGGCTTCCATGGCACGTTCTTCCTGATGCATCTCACCGGCCTCAGAGGGATGCCGCGGCGAATCTTCACTTATCCTGTCGAAATGAACTGGGACGTCCTGAACCTGATCTCCTCGATGGGGTCCTTCGTCATGGCGGCAGGGTTCGCGCTCTTCGTCGTCGACATCATCCTGCAGCTCAGATTTGCGCCGCGGTCCTGCCGAAATCCGTGGCAGGCGGATACGCTGGAATGGACGGTTCCCGGGCCGGTGCCGCTTTATAATTTCGCTGCTTTGCCACACATACGCAGCCGGTATCCACTCAAGGCGCAAAGCGGTTTGGCTCTGAAACTCGCTACGGGCGACGGCTATTTGCCGGAGGTCCGTCACGGCTGGATGGAGACCTTGAGCGTCGACATGGTCTCGGGCCGGCCGGATCAGATCGTTCTTCTGCCCAAGCCTACTTATCTGCCGTTTTTCGCCGCACTCGCGACAGCAGTTTTCTTTCTGGGCGCGCTCTTCAAAATCTACGGACTCGCCCTCGCCGGCTTGGCAACCGCGATGACTCTCTTCCTGGTCTGGGCTTGGCACTCGGGGCTGCAGCGCGATTATGGCGCCCTGCCTGCCGGTCTCGGCCTGTCCCTGCCGCTGCATGCCGAAACAGAGCGGCCACCGGCCTGGTGGGCGATGGCCTTCACGCTTGTAGCAGACGGTACCATGTTCGCCTCGCTGCTCTTCGGCGGCATATTCCTGCTGGTCGTGACGCCGGGAGAAGTCCAGCCAGCCATCGCTTCCGGTGCTGCAATGTGGCTCGACATCGTAATCATCGGCCTTCTCGCCGGCGCCGTCTTTGCGATGCGGCGAACTGTCAGGGCAGTAGCGACGCCAGCCCCACGGCAGCGTCTTATCGGAATCGCCTTTGTCCAGCAGCTGCTCGCCGCCGCGCTGCTCGTCTATCTGATCCGTGCCGCGCCAGACGCCAAGGCACATGCTGTTCACGCACTATCCACGGCGATGCTCTGGTATCTGGCGCTCCATGTCATGGTTGCACTCGTTATGACCGGCTTCACAATCGCTCGCGGTCGGTGCGGATATATCTCAGCAACGCGCTCTGCCGAGCCGCGCATTCTGCTGCTATGGTATACCTATGTCGCCTTAGCTGGCCTGATCGGGCTCGCGCTTCTGCGGCTTATCTCTCCGGTGGCGCCATGATCAATTGGCGCCAGGTTTCCAGCAGCCCGTTCGGGCTTTTAGTAGGGTTCCTCGTCTGGGCGTCAGCCTTCGCGAGTATCTATGCAGCCGTGTCGCTTGGCTGCGCGATGGGCTGGCAGGGTGTCACACTTGGCGTAATAACGCTGCAGCAGCTGGCACCATTCCTTCTGCTCCCGCTCCATATCGCCATACTGACGGCGATACTTTTTTCCGCCTGGCGCATAGCGCGGGCGCGCCACACACCGGGTTTCCTGCTCACGCTCCATGGCATTACCGCGGCGTTCGCGCTCGCGGCGACGCTGTGGACCAGTGCGCCCCTACTGCTGGCTTCGAATTGCGGTGTGACGCCAACTCTGGTGAAAGGCGAGCAATTAGAACCCGAACGGAGCGGGTCGTCGGCACCGCACTAATCAATGAGGGCGAATCGAGGACCTGAGAATCGAGGCCCCGAATCCCATACCCGCGCCAAGAAGAGGGCTTTTGAGCCCTAAGCGATGAAAGATTTGACCGGGATTTTCAAAAGTCCCAGACACGAGCCATCCGGCGTGGTGGGAATACCTAAGTATTTGAAAGAAATGGCGCGCTCGAAGAGATTCGAACTCCTGACCCCCAGATTCGTAGTCTGGTGCTCTATCCAGCTGAGCTACGAGCGCGCATGCGGCTAACCGCGTGGGGGCGGAACCTACTCAATTCGACCAGACGATGCAAGGGCCACGAAGGTCCTATTCGATTCAGCGCAACCCACGGATTCTACTGGCAGATGGAGCTTGCGGGCAGTACCGCCCGCCCGTAGAATAGCAGTGTTCGCAGAAGGTGCGCACCGGCCGCAGGACGGTGCTGCGCCGAGTGCTAACGGGGGGCCTTCAGGCCAGCATGACAAGACACGATAACTTCAACGCGAGACGGCGCGGCATGGCATATCCTGTTCGTAATCCGGCGCTGCAGCGCCGTCGTTTGGCTTCAGCGGGTGCCGTCACTTCCTTAGCCCTTCTTCTGTCCGGCTGCTCCTATACGTCGGAAGCGCTGTGGCCGTCTTTGACCGGCGAGGATCCGGCCGGCGGCAGCAGTGACACTGTCCAGCAGATTCCGCCGTCAGCGGCCGAGGCCAATCCGCAACCGACCTTGAGCCCCCCCACGATGGGCTCGACCAATTTCGTTGTTCCCGGCGTCACTCCGGGCCAGCCGACCGGTACTTTCGTCGGACAGAAGGTTCAGCAGATGCGCGGCGAATTGGCGCAGCTGCAGCAGCAAGTGACCCAGCGCAATCAGACGTTGCAAAGCATCCGCACTCAGGCAACCCAGAATTCACAGCGCTACCATGGCCTGGTGGCGGCCGTCAGCACCCGGTTGCAGATGGGCACCACGCCCGGCAACCCGATCCTGCTGAGCCAGTGGAACCAGGCACAGGTGGAACTGGACCGGATGGCAGCTGACGTGAATCAGCTGAGCGGCCTGGGCAATCAGGTCGCCGCCGATTCCGCCATGGCCACCTATCTGCTGCAGTCGATCAAATCGACCTACAGCCTTTCGGGCGCAATCGACGAGGATCATCGTCAGCTGGCCGTTCTGGAAGACGAGACCGCCAAAACGGTGGTGCTGATCGACCGCCTGCTTGGCGAGCTGAGCCAGGACGTGGCACGCCAGACGAATTACATCGGCAGCGAGCGGACCAACCTGACCACGCTGTCGGCCGCGATCAAGCAGGGTGAGTTGCTGGGCCCGGCCTTGGGCAACCGCGCCACCTATTACGCCGGTACGCAGCAGTTTGCAGCTGCCGATATCGGCACCCCGGTCAGCACCGATGGCCGCGTACCGCTGGTGGTGATCCGCTTTGACCGCGCTGATGTGCCGTATCAGCAGGCGCTCTATAATGCTGTCTCGCAGGCCCTGCAGCGGAAGCCGAATGCCGTGTTCGACGTGGTTGCTGTGGCCGCCGGCGGCACTCAGGCGCAGTCCGCCAGCAACCAAAACCAGGCCCGCCGCAATGCCGACCGCGTGCTGCGTTCGCTGGCGGATATGGGCCTGCCGGCTAGCCGCGTGAATGTGACTGCCGGCAGCAACGCTCAAGCGGCTACCAACGAGGTCCATGTCTTCGTTCGCTGATCCCAGTATCGGCGTCGGTCATTAAAAAGCCCGCCGGATTATTCCGGCGGGCTTTTTGTTTGTTGATGTGCCCCCTGCTCTACTCCCAGTAAACCGCCGCCAGATCGTTGACAAAGATCGGCGCGTTGACCCATAGCCCCTTGAGGCCGGTCTTATAAACCGTGGGACGCGGCAGATTGTAGAGGAAAACATTCACCGCATCCTCAGCAAGGCGCCGCTGCAAATCCTGCAACGCCTTGGTCCGCTCAGCCTTGTCGAGCGTCGAAGTCGCCTTGGCGATCAGCGCCTGAGCCTCCTTGCTGTCGTATTGCCAGTAGTAATCCGGCTCGGCGTACTTGACGAAGTCGTTGGGCTCGACATGGCTGACGACGGTCAGATCAAAATTCTTGTTCTTGAACGTCCCGTCCAGCCACTGTGCCCACTCGACGCTTTCGATCTTTGCCGTAATTCCCACGTCAGCCAGCATCGCCTGTACGACCTCGCCGATGGGACGGGCATAAGGCGGCGGCGGCAAGCGAAGCGTCAGTTCAAGGTTGCCAACGCCAGCCTCCTTCAGCAGTGCTTTCGCCTTGGCCGGATCGTAAGGATACATGCTGGTCAGATCGACATAGGCAGGATGATGCGGCGGGAAATGGCTTCCGATCACCTTGCCAAGCCCTGCCGCCGCAGCCTCCAGAACGGCCTGCTTGTCGATGGCGTGGCTTAACGCGCGCCGGACCCGGACGTCATCGAGCGGTTTGCGCTTGTTGTTGATGATGAGCATGGTCTCGCCTTCGGTCGAGCCCACTGTCACCGTAAAGCGCTTGTCCTTCTGGAATTCGCGCACATTCTCGCCATTGATGCCAATTGGCACGGCATCGAGATCGCCCGCCCGCATCGCCGCCACCATGGCGCCCTGATCGGAGATGAAGCGGAACTTCACCGTCTTGATCTTGATCGCAGCCGGATCGCGATAGGTTTCCGCCGCGACCAAGGTCACGGAATCGCCTTTCACCCAGTCCTGCAGCTTATACGGGCCGGTTCCGATCGGTTTGGTCGCATTGGTGTCGCTGGATTCGGGCGCCGTGATCACCGCGGTATTCTCACCCAAGCTAAACAGCAGGGTAGGATCTGGCTTTTTCAGACTGATCGCAACGGTATACGCATCCGGCGTTTCGATCTTTGCCATATTGGCAAAAACAGCCTTGCGCTTGTTGGTGCTCTTCTCGCCCGCGTATTTCTCGAAAGAATATTTTACATCGGCGGAATCAAATGCGGTGCCGTCTTGGAATTTGACGCCCTGCTTCAGCTTGAAGGTAAAGGTCATCATATCCGGAGAGACAGTCCAGCTCTCCGCCAGCAGCGGCGCGACCTCGCCATTCTCCTGGATACGGGTCAGGCCTTCGAAAATATTGAGATGCGTGATTTCGCCAATGGCCGCTGCCGGCGCGATGGTGGGATCGAGCCCCGGCGGCTCCAGCGACATGCCCAGAATTAGCGCATCCTTCTTGGCCTGAGCCGAAGCATGAGGCGCGGCGAGCGTCAGGCTTAATCCCCAGGCGACACCTATCCCCAAAACCGCCCATGTTTTCGAAATAAGCATCTCCATTCTCCCTTTCTTAGGACCTCGGCATCGCCTCCCTGGCACTGCCAAGAGCCCCCATCGGCTCGGCCGCCCATACTCCTCGGGCAACCGCTCGAGCGACGCAATCCGCCGCAATGCTGCCTATCCGGGCCGTCAACCACGGCTTCCCTGTTGCATCGACCCGATCCTGCCACGTCGCCGTGGCCAGAGAAAAGATGGTATCGCCATCAAAAGGCGTATGAATTGGCCGCACCGCCCGGGCAAGGCCGTCATGCGCCATGGTTGCCACATGACGTAACGCGGCTTTGTCGAGATCGGCATTAGTGGCCACGACGCCAATACAGGTATGGCCTGCAATACGGGATTCTACAGGAATCCCCAGGGACAATTGCCCGGGATCAATGCCCATAGGCTGGCCGCCGAATTCCGCGTCCTGCTCAAAGGGCGCGGCCCAGAAACCGCGATTGTCGGGCGTCATCACACTGCCGACCGAATTGACGGCGACAAGCGCCGCAACCACCAGACCGTCAGGTTCAACCCAGGAGGCACTCCCCAGGCCGCCCTTGAGCTTGCCCGCCGCCGCCCCATAGCCAGCACCGATATTGCCCAGCGGGAACGCTCCATCACTGGCATTGTCACAAGCCAGCTGACCAAGCCGCCGGTAGGGCGGCTCGTCGCCCCAGTTCTTGTCGCCGCCGTTATTCAAGTCGAACAGGATGGCCGCCGGCACGATCGGCACCGTCAGATTGTGAATGCTGTAGCCCCGCTTGCGCTTGGCCAGCCAGTGAACCACGCCGGATGCGGCATCGAGGCCAAAGGCAGAACCTCCCGACAGACATATGGCGTCGACGGCCTGCATGGACGCCTCTGGGCGCAACAGATCCGTCTCGCGCGTGCCGGAAGCGCCGCCGCGGACATCGACGGAACAGGCAGCCCGCTTTTCGGGAAGAATGACGGTTACACCGCTGCGCAGTTTGGCGTCCGCGGCATGGCCAACAGCCAAGCCGCCGACATCCGTCAGCAAATTCAGCGGGCCAGGTTTGCTCATCGTCTTTTGTAGACGAAATACCGGTTTGGCGGGATGGCAACCGGCAATGGCAGTTCTTCCAGCTCAGGATGACTGAGCTGCTGATCGGACAGCACCAGCGCGCCAGGTGCCGCGAGCGGCGGCACCCAGTGGCTGATCATCGCAACCTGCTTGGCATTCGCCTCTGGATCCCCCAGGCCGGCGTCGCAGTGAATCAGCCGGGCGGCCTGAGGATGCTCAGCCGCAAAAGCTGGCAGGGCTGTCGCAAACTCCCCAAGTATCAAATCGCCAACAGGCGGCACCGAGCGGGGATTGGCGTTGTTCTGACGATCGAAGGCAACGATTCTCCAGCCAGGCAGCTTTTCTCTCAGATGATCGAATGTGCGCCCATTGCCAAGGCCGACCTCAAGAGCCAAGCCCTGATCCGGCAGCTTGGTAGCTGCCCAATTGAGCAATGCGCGCTGCGCCTCCAGGCGTCGGATAAAACTGTCTAGCCGGCTCATAAGTGTTTCAATCCTTGATCTGGGCCGACAGCGCACGCAGATCGGCCGTGGTCCTCTCCAGCCGCTGCGCTAGTACACGCATGATCTCGATTGCAATCTGCGGGAAATCGGTGATCAAGCGGAAGAACAGATCTTTTTCGATCCGCAGCGTGGTTACCTCTGTGGCCGCCGCGACCGTTGCGGTGCGAGGCACATCACAGAGGATGGCTATTTCACCAACGAAATCGTTCTGCTTCAAGCGTGCGACGGTCAGAGGGCCGCCCGGTGTATCAACCGTCACATCGGCTTCGCCGCCGATGATCACAAAGGCGGCATCGCCCGGATCGCCTTGCCGGAACAGGACGTCGCCGGGCTTATAGGTCAGGCGCTGACTGGTGAAGGCCAATAGCTTGAGTTTGGAAGGCTCAATCTTGGCGAAAAGTGGGATGCGCCGGAGTAATTCAACTTCTTCATTCAAACTCATAATCCACCTCCCCTGCCAAGTCCGGATCAGGCCTGCGCCAACAGTTCCTTGAACCGGCCACCGCGTTCGCACAGATCGGCATAATGACCCGATTGCACGACCACCCCATTCTCGATGACCAGGACCAAGTCGAAATGCTCACAATCCACGGGACGCTGCAACAACCATACCAAGCCACGATCCTTGCACTGTTCCACGATGGAATGCAGGACAGCGGCATGACTGCGCGGATCCATGGGCGCGGTTGCCTCTGAAAGCATCAGCCAGTCGGGCCGCTTCATCAGCGCCCGGGCAATTGCCAGCTTCTGCCTCTGAGCGGCACTCAGGCGTGCCCCGCCGATGCCAACTTCGTACTGGAAGCCAACCGCAATAATCGGTTCACGCAGCTTCAACTGCTCAACAACGTCAGCCATTACCCGGCCGATCTTCTCCTGAGCCTGGGCCTGCCCATAGGAAATCCGGCCAAACAGGATATTGTCCACGATGCTGGATGAAACCGTGAAATGTTCAGGGTCGAAGAAGGCAATCGCATCACGCCGATCCTCAGGCAAGGTTTCGGCAAATATCTTTCTGGCCTTCAGGATGGCCTGGCGTTCCGCCTCATCGAAATGACCCAAGCGATGCCGTGCCAGAACCAGCTTGAACGGCAAGGACATCAAACGCGCCTTGTCCTGCGCTGACAAGTGATCCAGCGCGTCAGGCTTGGCCCGCATCAGCAGGTCTTTGTAGTCGGGCAGATCGTCCGATGAGATAAAGCTGAACTGCTGGAAGAATTCATGATCCGGCGGCAGATCGGCAAACAATTCGACCATCGTGCTCGCAACATCATAACCGATCTCAAGGAACCGCTTCCGCAGACCGACCGCATCGAGCACCTGCAGGATATGCGGGTCGTGCGCGAGGTTGTCTTCGTGATATATGCCGTTTCGGGCCGTACCGAACATAAGGTTCTCGGCCACCGTGGCATTGTTGTTGTAGCGCTCTGGATCCCAGCTCTCCACCAAATCGGCCAGCGCATCATCGGCCAGACGATCGCGGAAAGCCCGTCTTGCGCTCAGCACCTTTTCGACGAGCTCCGGATTTGTGTTGGGATCGATTGTCCCGCGCATGCCAAGCTGGAACACGTCCTCGTCGAAGCTCGCAGCCTGAAGCGCAGCAATAGCCGCCCCCAGGATGCTTTTCTGATCCTCCGCGCCGGCGGCGGCATAATCGGTCCAATCCGCATCGGGATCATGGGGCGAATTTCCCGCAGCCAGAGCTTCCCTGTACTCGCGCTCATACCGTTGCTGAGCTTGGGGATCGCGCTGCAAGGGCTTCAACGGCCGGTGCCGCAGGCCGAAGAAGAGGTTCTCTCCTAGCGTCGCGTTAAAAATGTAGGATGCGGAGCTGACGTAGGCCAGCCGCCGGCCGGTTACCGTCTCCGGCAGGTCTGCGATGTTTTTTCCGTTGATCGTGATCTTGCCACGGCTTGGCATATTCGTACGCGCCAGAAGCTGAAGCAGATCGTCCCCGCCGCTGCCGATCACCGCCACGCGCGCGGGCCAGGGTAAGGTGAGATTGAGATTATCCAGAACCGTCTGCCCCTGATCGTCGTGCAGGGCCACGCCAATCAGCTTGATTTCGCCACCCAAATCCACCGGCGTCTCCGGCTCGATATGCTGATCGTCAGGCGCGCGCATGCCCGGGGGCTCGAATTGGCTGATGACCTGATCGTACTTCTGCTTAACGTCTTCGCGGGTCTGGTAGTGATTGAGCAGCTCCTTCCAAGGCGCCGCCATTTCCTTGTGGGCATTCACGGCCGCAACTACGGTACCGACATCAAGACTGCCCTTGATCGCGAGATAGCCGCCGATCGAATAGAAAAAGAACGGACCAAGTTGCTGAATAAAGTTATTCAGAAATTTGATCATGAATTTGCGCTGGAAGATCTCAACGCGAATTCGATAGCTTACGCCCAACCGGCGGGTGAATTCGGCCAGCAGGCGGTTCGAGGCGTCATGGGTATGCAGCTCGACAATGCCGCTGACGGTTTCGCCGATCCTATCGGATAGACGACGCTGATTTTTGATCCGCTCACGTCCCAACGCCCGCACCTTCGCCTGCATGCGCGGCACGAAGTAGAACTGGATCGGGTACAGCGCCACCGCCGCCAGCGCCATCAGCGGGTTCTGAATCAGAAGGAATGTGAAGATCACCAACAGCATTCCGCCCTGGAAAATTGGCAGAGCGAAGCTTTCGCCGATGAAGCCCCCGATAGGCTCCACCTCCGCGATCACCATCGGGATGATTTCGCCCTGACTGGTCCGCCGGAAGGTCGGGATCGGGAACCTTAATATCTGGGCATAAAGATCATAGCGCAGCCGCCGCAGCATCCGCTCTCCGGCCACGCCCTGGAAAAAGTTGATGGCGTATTTGAAGCCCTGCTGAACCAGAACCAGTCCCAGGAAGCCGATGCAGAGGACCATCAAGTACTCGGTATGGTCCAGCCTGAACCAGCCCAGGCCGAAAAGGTCGACCGGAAATTCTATGTCCTTGCCTTCGATGCCCTGGTTCACGATGGCCTTGGGCATGCTCAGGTAATAGTAATAAGGAACGAAGGATAGCACCGAGAGCAGGACGATGATTACCTGCTGCTTCAGGCTGTGTTTCACTATGAAGCGGTAAAGATTCTTCTCCACGGTACTTCCCTGGCTGGCGCCAGACCTTAACTCAGCCCACGATGGGAGCCAATCTTCCCTCTCCACCGGAACAATCTAGGAATCATTCTTAGTATCGGCTCTTGGCCTGAGGCCAACGGCTGTGCCATAGTCCCGCGAAAGCTCCCAAGGGGGGTCTCCGTATGGTATCGCGCAGCGACGGCACCCGTGTGCTGATTTACAGCCACGACACATTCGGCCTTGGCCATCTGCGCCGATGCCGAACGCTCGCCCACGCCTTGGTCGAGCGCCATAAAGACATGTCAGTGCTGATCCTCTCAGGGTCGCCGATCATAGGCAGCTTCGACTTCCGCAGCCGCGTTGATTTCGTGCGCATTCCAGGCGTCATCAAGCTCCGGGATGGGCAATATACGTCCCTCAACCTGCCGATGGACATTGAGGAGACGCTGAAAATCCGGGCGGAAATCATCCAGCATACCGCGCGGGTTTTCGATCCCGATATTTTCCTGGTGGACAAGGAGCCTCTTGGTCTGCGCGGCGAAGCCCTGGAGACCATGAAGATGCTGAAGGCCCGAGGCGCGCGAATCGTGCTCGGCCTGCGCGACGTGATGGACGAGCCGAGCCTGCTGGCCCCGGAGTGGGAACGCAAGAACGTCATGCCGGCGCTGAAAGCTCTGTTCGACCAGATCTGGGTTTATGGCCTGCCGCAATTCTGCGACCCGCTGGAGGGTATTGCCCTGCCGGAACGGGTGCGCCGGAAGGTGGTCTATACCGGGTATCTGCCGCGCTTCTCGACGGAACCCCCGCCGGAGCATCAATTGCCTGAGATCACACAGCGCCCCTTTCTGCTGGTCACCCCCGGCGGCGGTGGCGATGGCGAGGGGCTCATCGAATGGGTGCTCCGGGCCTACGAGAGCAGTGAAATCCTGCCCTACCCGGCCCTTCTCGTGCTCGGGCCGTTCATGCAGCGGGAACGCCGCGCCGAGTTTCTCGCGCGGGTCGCCCGGCTGCCGCGGGTTGAGGCAATCACTTTCGACGCCCATATGGAGCACCTAGTCCAGAACGCGGTCGGCGTGATCGCGATGGGCGGCTACAACACCTTCTGCGAAATTCTCACGCTCGATAAACGGGCCGTGATCGTGCCGCGCAAGCGGCCTCGCATGGAGCAATATATCCGTGCCCATCGCGCCCAGGAATTGGGCTTGGTGCGGATGCTGGAAGACAATGGAGAATACGATCCGACCGTGATGGCAGCAGCCATTCGCAACCTGCCGCGCCAGCCCCTGCCTTCGGAGGTGGTGATCCCCGGACTTCTGGAAGGCCTCGACAACGTCGACCGGCTGGTGCAGCCGTGGCTGCGTCCTGCCAAGACGCCCGCGACCAATGTGGTCGAACTGCGGGGCTGATTCGCCTCCCCCTCTTCTGTCAAAGTAGTATGTCACGCGAGACACAGGTTCCTGTTGCCTTTGTTCTGAAGGGTTACCCACGCCTTTCGGAAACGTTCATTGCCCAGGAGATCGCCGCGCTGGAACAACGCGGGTTAGACATCCTGATCGTGTCGCTCCGCCATCCGACCGATCACAAGCGCCATGCGCTGCATGAGCGCATCCGCGCTTCCGTCCTTTATCTGCCGGAATATCTCTATCAGGAACCGATCAGAGTTTTGAAAAGCTGGTGGCGCGTTCGCCGTTTGCCCGGCTACAAAACTGCGCGAGCCTTATGGTGGCGCGATCTGAAGCGTGATTTGACCCCCAACCGCATTCGCCGGTTTGGACAGGCCTTGGTGCTGGCGGCCGAACTGCCAGAACGCATCCGCCACCTGCACGCTCATTTCATTCACACGCCTGGATCGGTGACGCGCTACGCCGCCCGCATTCTAGGGCTGCCGTGGAGTGCCTCGGCGCATGCCCGCGACATCTGGATCACGCCAGAATGGGAAAAGCGGGAGAAGCTGGCCGATTGCCAGTGGATCGTGACCTGCACCGCCCATAATGTCGCGCATCTGACGGCGCTGGGCGATCCCAGCAAGGTGGCCCTCGTCTATCACGGGGTGGATTTCACCCGCTTCCCCGAGCCGCCCCATTGGCGACCAGCGCGTGACGGCCGCGACGCCGCCGATCCGGTGCGGTTGTTGACCGTTGGCCGCGCCGTAGAGAAGAAGGGCTTCGATACGCTGCTTGAGGCGCTGGCTCTGCTGCCCAAAGACCTGCATTGGCGGCTCACCCATATTGGCGGCGGGCCGCTGCTGCCTAAGCTGCAACAGCAGGCTGAGCGCCTCGGACTTCAGGACCGGGTAGAATGGGCGGGGCCGCAAGCCCAGGATGCTGTCATCGCCGCCTACCGCGCTGCCGATGCCTTCGCCATCGCCTGCCGCCGCGATAAGGAGGGTGACATGGATGGCCTGCCCAATGTGCTGCTGGAAGCACAGAGCCAGGGCCTGCCCTGTGTCGCCAGCACAATTTCGGCCATTCCGGAACTGATCACGGATTCCGAGTCGGGCCTGCTAGTGCCTCCGGAAGACCCGCAGGCTTTGGCCGTCGCCCTCAGCCATTTGATCCTGGACCCCGCATTACGGCAGCGGATCGGCCTTGCCGGGGCGGCGCGTGTCCGCAAGCATTTCGAGATGACCAGTGGCATCACCGAGCTGGCACGCCGTTTCGGCTTGCCTGCATGAGATCATGAAAATCGGCTTCTATGCCCCCCTCAAGCCACCCAGCCATCCGGCACCATCGGGAGATCGCCGGATGGCCCGGCTATTCATGGCCGCAATGGCGGGGTTGGGGCATGAAGTCAGCGTCATTTCAGAGCTTCGCAGCTACAACAAGACTGGAGATCCCGCCACCGAGGATGCCACGGCAGCGGCGGCCCGCGCTGAAATCGCTCGCTTGAGTAACACCTGGACGGCTAACCCGGCAGAACGGCCGGATTTGCTGTTCACCTACCACGTCTATCATAAGGCAGCCGATTATCTCGCTCCCACGCTCAAAGCGCGTTTCGGCATTCCATACCTGATTTCCGAGGCTTCGATTGCGCCCAAGCACAAGAGCGGTCCTTGGGCGGCTGGTTACGCACAAGCCGCCGGGGCGATCCAGGCGGCTGACGCCATTCTAGCAATCACGACACTGGATCGAGCCTGTCTGGTGAATTTCGTCGGCGAAACCAAAGTCCATACATTTCCGCCCTTCCTTGATTCGGGGCCACTCGCGCTGGCCGCAGCGCAACGACAGGCGCATCGTCAGGCTTTGGCCGCGAAATGGAATTTGCCTCAAGATCGCCCTTGGCTTCTGGCGGTCGGCATGATGCGCGATGGTGACAAGCTGGCTTCCTATCGGAGGCTGGCCGAGGTCTTGAAGCTGGCGCGGACCGCGCCGTGGCAGATGCTCATTGTCGGCAACGGTCCGGAACGTGGCACCGTCGAGGCAGCCTTCTCGGGTATTCAAAACTGTACGACTTTCCTCGGCCAGCTCGGCAGTGAGAGCCTGAATGCCGTTTATGCCGCCAGCGACATTTACGTTTGGCCTGCGGTGAACGAGGCCTACGGCATGGCGCTGCTTGAAGCCCAGGCGGCCGGTGTACCCGTCCTGTCCGTCGCGACACGAGGTGTGCCTGACATCGTACGCCACGATGAGACGGGGGTGCTTACTGCTAGCGATGATCCGCAGGTCATGGCTCAAGCGCTGCTATCATTGCTAAAAGATACCCCCAGGCGCGAAGCCATGGCGCGCCGTGCGCGGGATCACGTCACCGGGAACCTGTCGATGAAAGCAGCGCAGGAACGGCTTGCCTCCATTCTGGATCGATTGGTGTTAGCGGCATGACCCGGATCGCCCTGCTTCGCCATGGCCCAACCGAGTGGAATGCGGAAGGACGGCTGCAAGGCCGCAGGGATCTTCCGCTGTCCGAAGCAGGACGCGCAACTCTTTCCGGCTGTCGCGTGCCGGACGCTTACCGGCACCGCCGCTGGTATGTCAGCCCTTTGCTGCGCGCCCGGGAAACGGCCCAATTGCTAGGCCTGGATGCCACAATGGCGCCTGCCGTGATCGAAATGAACTGGGGTGTCTATGAGGGCCATACGCTTGCTGAACTGCGCGACCGCTACGGCGAGGCGTTCACGGCAAACGAAGCCCGCGGCCTTGATCTTCTGCCGCCTGGCGGCGAAAGCCCCCGCCAGGTGCAACAGCGTGTCCAAAACTGGCTGCGGGACATCGCCGCGGCAGGAATCGATGCCGGCGCAGTGACCCATAAGGGCGTCATCCGTGCCATTCTGGCGCTCGCCTATGATTGGCCCATGCTGGGCAAGCCCCCCGTCAAACTGAAATGGACCTGCCTGCAGGATTTCGAAATCAGCAGCAACGGTCACCCTTCTCCCGTGGCCCTCAATATCCCCCTGGAGTGAAGCCATGACACTTACGCCGCGCGTGATGATCTACGTCCAGCACCTGCTTGGTGTCGGCCACCTGCATCGCGTGGCTGCCATCGCCCGCGCGATGGCGAGAGGCGGTTGCGAAACCACTCTCGTCTCCGGCGGCATGCCGGACCCGACGCTCCATGGCCTGGACGGCGTTCGCTTTGTTCAGCTGCCGCCGGCACGTGCCCAGGACGCCAGCTTCCGCGTCCTGCTCGATGAACACGGCGTTCAGGTTACCGACGCCTGGCGTGCGATGCGCCAGGAGCGGCTCAATGCGATTTTTGACGATGCGAGGCCGGACGCCTTGCTGACCGAATTGTTTCCCTTCGGACGCCGACCGATGCGGTTTGAATTGCTGCCGCTGCTGGCGCGTATCCGAAAGCGCCAACCGCGACCGCTGGTCTTCTGTTCGGTGCGAGACATCCTCGTTGACCGGACAAAGCCGGAGCGCGATCTCGATACGATCAGCTGGCTGCAGCAATATTACGATGCAGCCCTTATCCACGGCGATCCTGAGCTCGTGCCGTTCGAGAAAACTTTCCCGCTGGCCGACCGCATAGCCAATCAACTGCATTACACCGGCTATATCGTTGAGCAGCATGCGATCCCACAGACGGAAACCGGCCGGGATGAGGTTCTGGTTTCAGCCGGCGGCGGCGCTGTCGGCATGCCGCTTTTCCGCATGGCCCTGGCGGCCCGTCAGATGTCGCGCGCGAAAGACAAGACCTGGCGCCTGCTCGTCAGCCGGCACGAAAGCCCCGCGGCTATAGAAGAACTTCGCAAGATGGCCGGCCAGGGTGTCATCATCGAGCCGGCGCGACCCGACTTCCCCGGCATGCTACGCCACTGCCTGCTGTCCATCAGCAAAGCAGGCTATAATACAGTAATGGAAACCTTGGCCAGCGGAGCCCGTGCCGTGGTGATCCCCTTCGCCGGCGGCGAAGAAACCGAGCAATCGCTTCGCGCCTCTTTGCTGGCCGAACGTGGCTTGCTGGAAATGGTGCGCGAGACCGACTTGTCTCCTGAGACGCTGGCAGCGGCCGTCGACCGTGCCCTCGACAGAACACCCAGCCCGGCCGCGCGGATCCGCCTCGATGGCGCCGATGAAACCGTACGGCTGGTCCGCAGCTTCCTTGCGGAACGCCGATGAGCCATCCCTTAATCGCCCCTTCTCTCGAACCGATCTGGGCGGCGCTTGAAGCCGAACTGGACCGCTGGCGAAACGCCCGGCAAAGGGCATGTTTCTGGTGGCGCGACGATGACGCGGCGAAGGTGAACGAAGCACTGGAACGTCTGCTGGCACTTCAGACGGGCACCCGAATTCCCCTTGTTGTTGCCGTCGTGCCGGCATTGGCCGAACCCGCCTTGGCCATCCGGCTGGAAAAGACCGGGGGAGTTATTGCGGCGCAGCATGGTTTTCAGCATCTAAATCACGCCACCTCTGATGAGAAGAAAAGCGAATTCCCTGCCTCCCGGCCGCTTGAAATCCGCCTGAGTGACCTGGAAGAAGGGCAAAAAGCGATGGCCCGGCTCTTCCCCGAGACAAAGCGCCGCCCGCTGCTGGTGCCACCTTGGAATCGCTTGGGCGCCGATCTTTTCGAACACCTGGCCAGGTGCGGCTACGCCGCCGTGTCGACTTTTCAGCTCCGCCAGCAGTATTGGGCGGCCCCCGGCTTGCCTCAGCTGAATACCCATATCGATCCGGTTGGCTGGCGGACCGGCGACACCCTCGCAGCCTGCCGCCAAGCCCTTATCCGGACGCGACAATTCCTTGAACAGATGCGTCTGCACCAGGCGCCGCTACAACCTCTAGGCCTGCTCACGCACCATCTCCGCCACGATGAGGCGGGGTGGGATTTCGTTACCGAGTTCCTGACCCGCATTGCCGCTCATCCGGCCGCCGAATGGCTGGATTTCGACACTGCCCTCGAAATCGGGCGACCAAAGGCCGCTGTCATGGCGACGTCATGAGCCGCATGTACTACCCCTTTTCCCGCCTCTGGCCTGACTACCTCAGATCCGGCCTTGGGCTGCTTATATGCCTGGGGCTACTGTTGTTTGCCGCTCCTCAATCTGTCATTTTTGTCCTGCTCGTCGGCCTAAGCCTGCTTTTTGCCTGCCTTGGCGTGGTAACCTTGTGGCGCCAGCAGATCGAGGTCCAACTCGACAGCTCAGGTGTTGCATCTTATGGCCGGTGGCATTTCGGTCAGCGCCGGCGAGTGATTCCATGGGCGGAGGCCAGTGGGGTGACATTGCGGTATTACTCCACCCGCCGCGACCGGAGCGAGGGTTGGCTGCAATTGACGATTGAGGGTCACGGGGGACGCTTGCGTGTCGACAGCGACTTGATCGGCTTCCCGCTGCTGGCTCGGGAAGCTCTTTCAGCGGCGGACCGTTATGGCATCCCGCTCAGCGATGTCACGCGCGCCAATGCCACCCGTATCGATGTCATGGATGGTGCTGGCAGGGGGATGCCATGATAGGCAATCTCCTGGAAATCAATGATCTGCATGTACATTTCGACCTGCCCGAAGGACTGGTGAAAGCCGTCAACGGCGTCAGCTTCCGCGTTCCCTATGGCGGAACCGTTGCCCTGGTCGGCGAGTCTGGCTCAGGCAAATCCGTCATCAGCCAGAGCATCATGGGCATCCTGCCGCGGATCGCCAGAATCGCCAGCGGCGAGATACTGTTCCGTGATCCTATGGCTCCAGATCAGCCGATCAATATCGCCAGTCTTGCGCCTCAGAGCGAGAAGATGCGGCAACTGCAAGGCGGGCGGATATCGATCATCTTCCAGGAGCCGATGACCTCACTCAGTCCTCTTCACACGATCGGGGATCAGGTCACCGAGGCACTCCATCTGCACCGCAAAGCCACATCGGCTGAAGGACGCGAGATCGCCACCGAAATGCTGAGGCTGGTGGGCTTCCCCGATCCGCAGCGGGCGTTACGGACCTATGCATTCGAGCTTTCGGGCGGTCTGCGCCAGCGCGCCATGATTGCCATGGCCTTGGTATGCCGGCCAGCCCTGTTGATTGCAGACGAACCTACGACGGCACTCGACGTCACCATCCAGGCTCAGATCCTAAAGCTCATCAAGGATCTACAAGCTGAGCTTGGAATGGCTGTGCTGATCATCACCCATGATCTCGGCGTGGTCGCCAACATGGCGGATGAAATCGTCGTTTTGTATCACGGCCAGGTGATGGAGCGCGGCAGCCTGCATGATATCTTCAACGATCCCCAGCATCCCTATCTCAAAGCCTTGCTGCATGCCATTCCTCGCTTTGGGATGAAAAAAGGCGAGAGGCTGGTGCCGATCCGCGAAATCAAAAGCCAAGTCGGGGATCTGCTGCGCGACAAGCCCAGGGCACCCGATGCCGTGAGCGGCCAGCCGCTGCTGGAAGTCGAGCATGTCAGCAAGACTTATGCTCTGCGAAAGGGAGGACTGTTCGGGCAGCGGAATGCGCCACGCGTGACTGCGGTGGACGACATCAGCTTCACCATTCACCGGGGCGAATGCCTGGGGCTGGTCGGCGAGTCAGGCTGCGGCAAGACGACGGCCAGCAAGCTGATCATGCGCGCAACTGCTCCTGATTCGGGGAGTATCCGCTTCCACGATGGCCAGCGCATGGTGGACGTTCTGGCGCTGCGGGACGAGGAGCTTTTTGCTTACCGGCGCAAGGTTCAAATCATTTTCCAGGACCCGTTCTCGTCGCTGAACCCGCGCATGACGGTGTTCGACATCATTTCCGAGCCCCTGATCATTCACGGCATCGGCGATGACGATGAGCGCTTCGAACGCGTGAAGGAACTGATGACGCTGGTTGGCCTCGATGTCCGCTTCCTCCGCCGCTACCCCCATTCCTTCTCCGGCGGCCAGCGGCAGCGTATCGGCATTGCCCGGGCGCTAGCCTTGCAGCCCGATCTGCTGATCTGCGATGAACCCGTCTCGGCACTCGACGTATCGATCCAGGCACAGATCCTGAACCTGCTGAAAGACCTGCAAGCCGAGCTTGGCCTCACCTATCTCTTCATCTCGCACAATCTTGCGGTGGTCGACTACATTGCCGACCGAATTGCCGTGATGTGCAATGGCAGACTGGTTGAGATCGCCCCGCGCGAGGTGCTGTTCGCCAATCCCGTCCATCCTTACACCAAGGCCCTGCTTTCAGCCGTGCCCAAGCCAGATCCCGATCAGCGGCTGGACCTCCATCTGCTGATGGAAGGCAAGGCATCCAATCCGACAGCATGGCCAAGCCCCTTCACACTGACTGGAACGACACGGCCGCGTATGATCGACCTTGGCAACGGCCATATGGTCCGCGCTGCCGAGACAGCAGACATCCGAGAACTGATTTCATGACTCGCATCGCTCGGATAATGCTCCTGCTAGCCTTGCTGCTGCCATCGGCGCCCGCGGTACAAGCCCAGCAGATTGAACTTCAGGAAACGCCATCGCTGGCTGCGGAAGTTGCCGCCGGGCGCCTGCCTCCAATCGACCGCCGTGTCCCTGAGAAGCCGCTGGTTGTTTCACTGAAAAGCGGGCAGGAACCGGGACGTCAGGGTGGTGAGCTACGGACTCTGATTGGTCGTGCCCGAGACGTTCGCCTGCTCAGCGTGATCAATTACACCCGGCTGGTCGTCTATAATGAAGATTTCGAATTCGTCCCCGATTTGGCCGCCTCCTTCGAGGTCGAGGACGAGCGGATATTTACCTTCCATTTGCGCCCCGGGCATAAGTGGTCGGACGGCCACCCGTTTACTTCGGAAGACTTCCGCTACTTCTGGGAAGATATTGCCCTGAATAAGGAGCTGAGCCCAGCCGGTCCGCCCGCGGACCTTCGAGTTAACGGCGAGCTGCCCGAAGTATCCTTCCCGGATCAGTACACGGTTCGCTATGCGTGGTCGCAGCGCAATCCGTACTTCCTGCCGCGCATCGCCGGAACTGCGCCGCTCTATCTCTATCGCCCCGCCCACTACATGAAGCGGTTCCATATCAAATATGCGGATCGCGAGGCGCTGGATCGCGAAGTGGCTGCCGCCAAGCGGCGAAATTGGGCTGCTCTGCACAACAAGCTCGACAATATGTTTGAGCTGGACAACCCCGATCTGCCGACCTTGGATCCCTGGATCATCAAGACACGGCCGCCGGCGATCCGCTTCGTAGCTCAACGCAATCCCTACTTCCATCGTGTGGACCAGAACGGGTTCCAGTTGCCATATATCGAGCGCGTGATCCTGACGCAGGCTGATGCGAAACTGATCCCGGCTAAGGCCGGCGCCGGTGAAGCGGACCTTCAGTTCCGAAATATCAGCTTCAACAACTTCACCTTCCTGAAGGAGAATGAGAAGCGCGCTGGCAACAAAACGCTGCTATGGCGCACGGCGAAGGGGGCGCATTTCGCACTTTTTCCGAACCTGAACTGCAATGATCCGACCTGGCGCGACCTCATGCGGAATACCCGCTTTCGTCAGGCGCTGTCGCTGGCGATCGACCGCCAGGGCATCAATGAATCGCTGTTCTTCGGCTTAGCCATCGAATCGAACAACACCGTGCTGCCTGGCAGCCCGTTGTTCAAACCTGAATATCAGACGACGAACGCCATCTACGATCCTGCTGCGGCCAATCGGTTGCTGGATGAGATCGGTCTGACCAAGCGGGACAGCAATGGTATCCGCCTGTTGCCCGACGGCCGCCCCCTGGAAATCATCGTTGAAACGGCCGGTGAAGATACCGAGCAGACCGACATCCTCGAGCTGATCGGAGAGAACTGGGTAAAGATCGGCGTGAAGCTGTTCGCAAAACCAAGCCAGCGCGACGTGGTGCGCAACCGGATTTTCTCGGGCGAGGCGATCATGTCCGTCTGGACGGGACTTGAAAACGGCCTGGCAAAAGCCAGCACCATCCCCAGCGAACTGGCGCCGACCTCGCAATACGGCTTACAGTGGCCAAAATGGGGCCAGTGGCGAGAGACAAACGGCCAGTCCGGCGAACCGGTCGACATGCCTGTCGGACAGGAACTACTGGACCTGTTGGACGGCTGGCTGGAGGCGCGGAGCGAAGAGGAGCGGGCCCGCATCTGGCATCGCATGCTTGCAATCCATGCCGAACAGACGCTGACCATTGGCGTAGTCAGCGGCACCTTCCAGCCCATCGTGGTGAACAAGAAACTGGTCAATATACCCAAGGAAGGGGTTTTCAACTGGGATCCAGGGGCTTTCATCGGTATCTACCGACCTGAAACCTTCTGGCTGCGGCAGTAACTAGTGCGATGCTGATCTATCTTGCCCGCCGCCTTCTGCTGATGATCCCGACTCTGCTGGTCATCAGCGTCTTGATTTTTGCCATCATCAAATTGCCGCCCGGCGATTACCTGAGCAATCAGATCGCGGAGTTGCGTGCCCAGGGTGAAAGCTCGGCGCTTGAGCGCGTCGAATTCCTTCGCAAGCAATATGCCCTCGACCGTCCCTTCTTCGAGCAATACGCCATCTGGATGGGTTTCTGGCCAGGGCCGAACGGATTATCCGGTCTGCTGCAGGGGGACTGGGGCTGGTCGTTTGAGTATAATCGGCCGGTTGGTGAGTTGATTGGCGATCGGCTTGCCATGACCGCCATCATCAACTTCTTCGCCATAGTGTTCATTTATGTCGTCGCTTTCCCCATAGGCGTATACTCCGCAACCCGCCAGTATTCCTGGGGCGATTATGGGTTCACCCTGCTGGGCTATATCGGCCTGGCGACGCCGAATTTCCTGCTCGCGTTGGTGTTGCTGTATTACGTCAATATGTGGTTTGGCGTCAGCATGGGAGGCCTTGTCGATCCCGACCTGATCGAGGCCCCCTGGAACTGGGAGAAGATCAAGTCCCTGCTCTCTCATATGGTCGTGCCGGTGATCGTCATCGGCACCTCCGGCACCGCGGCGATGATCCGGCGCCTGCGTGCCAATCTGCTCGATGAGCTGCAAAAGCAGTATGTCACAACGGCGCGCGCCAAGGGCGTTCCCCCCCTGCGGCTGTTGATCCGCTACCCGATCCGGATGGCACTGAATCCTTTCATTGCCGATATCGGCAATCTGCTGCCATCCGTCGTATCGGGCTCAGTCATCGTTTCGGTGGTGATGAGCCTGCCCACGGCAGGACCAATGCTGCTCGGCGCCTTACAGTCGCTCGATCAGTATCTGGCGGGATCGTTTCTGATGTTCCTGGCGGTCCTCACCGTCGTCGGCATGCTGATCTCCGACATCCTTCTGGCGATGCTGGATCCCCGCATCCGCCTGACCGGCGGTAAGGCGAAATAGGGCCGCCATGACGGAAAACCGCCAGACACCGAAGCTGGAACACTGGGTCAGCCAGGCGCCGTTCAATCCCTACTCCGTCGAAACCATGACGCCGGAGCAGGAGCGCTATTACCGCGCCTCCCAATGGCGGATGATGTGGTGGAAATTCCGCCGGCACAAGCTGGGCCTGTGGAGTGCCGTCCTGCTGCTCATCATCTATGCGTCGATCTTCATCTCGGAATTCATTGCACCTTATAACCTGCAGACGCGAAATCCGCGGGCTATCTATGCGCCTCCCAATGCCATTCATCTGTTCCATGATGGCAGTTTCGTAGGCCCCTTCGTTTATGGGCAGCGCTTTCGGATGAATACTGAAACGCTGAAACGCGAATACACGGTGGATAAAACGCGCATCCACAAGCTGCGTTTTTTCTGCCAGGGAGATGCCTACGAGTTCTGGGGTCTGATCCCCATGCGGTTTCATTTCGTCTGCCCCGCCGAAGATGGGCATTTCTACCTGTTAGGCACGGACCGGCTTGGGCGCGATATCTTTTCCCGCATCGTTTACGGCACGCGCATCTCCCTGACCGTCGGTCTTATCGGCATCGCCATCAGCTTTCTGATCGGCATCGTACTGGGTGGGATTGCCGGCTATTATGGCGGCTGGGTCGACAATCTGATCCAACGTGCCATCGAGCTGATCCGCAGCTTGCCCGAATTGCCGCTCTGGATGGCACTGTCTGCTGCCCTACCGGTGACGTGGTCCCCTATCCTGGTCTATTTCGGCATCACCATCATTTTGGGCCTGTTGGACTGGCCGGGCTTGGCTCGCGCTGTGCGCTCGAAACTCCTGGCGCTGCGCGAAGAAGACTTTGCTGTCGCAGCTCAGCTCATGGGGGCGTCGCCCAGTCGCATCATCGCGCGACATCTGTTGCCAAGTTTCGCCAGCCATCTGATCGCCTCGGCAACCTTGTCGATCCCGACAATGATTCTCGGAGAGACGGCCCTCTCCTTCCTGGGACTGGGGTTGCGTCCGCCGATTACATCCTGGGGCGTGTTGTTGAACGAAGCGCAGAACATCAACGTGGTCGCGCTGTACCCTTGGTTGATGGCCCCGGCCATCCCTGTCATTCTCGTGGTCCTCGCCTTCAACTTCTTTGGCGATGGCCTGCGAGATGCTGCCGATCCTTATCGCTGATTCTGGAGAACCGGCTTAGGAGTGCTTGACCAGCCAGAGGCTGGCAGGACGGGCTTCCGCCACCTTTGGCAACCTCCCAACTACGCTGTCAGCGACAGCCTCAGCCATGCGTGTGGAGGCATAGTGACTGGAAAACAGCAGGCGAAAACCGCCCAATAGCATCGGCCCCACACCCTGCTGCTCGTTATAGCCGCGCCATGCCCAGTCCTCAGGATAGTCGTCTGGCAGGAAGATGTCGTGAATATGCACCAGCACGCCGGCTGGTAGCAGCGGCAGGATCCGGTTTAACAGCCAATCCACATCCGTGCCCGGCATGAGAATGTGGCTGGAATCGATGAACAGGATGTCGTCCGCCTCCAGCTTGGCGAATAAGGCCGGGTCCGCGGTCTGAACGACATTTCCAATGAAATGGATCGGCAGGCCCTTCAGCGTTGCGCGCGGCGCTGGGTCTATGGCCGTGATTTCCGTCGGCAATTCCCCATCGGCGACCGCCCGGGACAGAAACCGCGTCGAATGACCGGAGCCGACCTCCAGAATTCGCCGCGGTGCATGACGGCGAACAAGGGTGTAAGCCGCCACGGCATCCAGCGTCGGGAACCAGCTCTGATCAAATCGCGGCGCTGGCGGCGGCTGACGCTCGGCCGCGATCCGCAAAAGGGCCTCCTGATAGGCGTCACTTTCCTTCAGGATTGCACGAAAGTCTGCTTCAGCGTCCTTGAACCGGCTGGCCAGCGCATCGTAGACCGGCTGGGCCAGCGGAACGCTGTCTGCGTAACGATAAGGGATGAAGAACCCCTGACGCCGCAATCCCAACAGGGTTTGCAGGCCCATTCTCAGGCGGCGCCAAGCAGGAACAGAGAACATCCGGTCAGGGCCGCAGGATCATGCCTTCGCGCGCCACCACGGAACCGGGCCGGAAAGCCTCCAGATCGGTGGCGACCTTGTCCATGAAAGCGTCGTCATGCTCGGGATCATGATGGAACGCGACAAAGGTCTTCACACCGGCAGCTTCGCATAGGCGAGCGCCGGCCTGCCAGGTCGAATGCCCCCATCCCTTCCGGCAGGAATATTCTTCCTCGGTGTACATGGAGTCATAAATCACGATGTCGGCGCCGCGGATCAGATTGAGGATGTTCTCGTCGTAGCCGTCATCGGGATGCTCTGTATCAGTCAGATAGCAGATGGATTTCCCGCCGTACTCCACGCGATAGCCGGTGGCGAGATCAGGATGGCTGAGCGGGCCGGTTCGGACAGTCACGCCCGGCCGCGGATACAGAGTCTCGCCCTGCCGGAAATCGGTGAACTGCAGGTCGGCCTGGAAAATCTCCAGTGGCACCGGAAAGAGCGGCGAACACATCATCTGCTTCAGTACGCCCTTGATGCCCACTCCTTCGGTCACGTGACCGGAATAAACATGAAAGCGGCTGCGCGGATCGAAGAACGGACAGAAATGCGGAAGCCCGCAGACGTGATCGTAATGCGTATGGGTGAGAAACAGATCCGCGTCCACCGGGCCTTGCTGCTGCAAGGCTGCGCCCAGCGCGCGAACCCCCGTTCCCGCGTCGAACAATAGAAGATGCGGACCGCAGCGAATCTCCAGCGACGACGTGTTGCCGCCATACTTCATCACATCCGGTGAGCCCACGGCGATGCTGCCGCGTACTCCCCAGAAGCGGACATAGAACTCAACCCCCACTCGGGCCTCCTGTTTCCCGTCAGCGTCGAGGGACGGAGCGCCTTCTGAATTCATCGCCGGTATCACCAGCCCTTGCCGACCGCTTGGGCCTGTGCGGAAATGTGTCATGGAGAAGATTAAGGGCGGATTGGCCGATGTCTCAAGCTTTTATTCTAGAAATCCAAGAATTCCGGGCGACCATCACATTTCGCCGTCCAGAAAGGCACAATGCCTTGGAAATCACCGACCTAGAAGCACTTGACGCTGCGTTAATGGACTTGGCCACTCGCGAAGATATACGTTTGCTCTGCCTCAGGGCCGAAGGCAAAAGCTTCTGCGCAGGCGTGGATTTCGGCGCAGTCGGCGGACACGATTGGCGCGACAATCCTTTGGAGCGTGTGGCCGATCGGTTGGAATCTTTCCCCCATCCAACATTGTGCGTCTTGCAAGGCGGTGTCTATGGCGGCGGCACCGATCTGGCCTTGGCCTGTGACTTCCGGCTCGGCGCGCGCGGTATCCGGTGTTTCATTCCACCAGCGAAACTTGGCATCCACTATCATCCGCATGGCCTGAAACGCGCGGTGACGAGGCTGGGCTTGGGACCTGCCAAGCGGCTGTTTCTCGCCGCCGAAACCTTCGACGATGCCGAGATGCTACGGACTCACTTTGTCGATTGGCTGGTGGTGCCCGAAGAATTGGACGCTCGTACACAAACGATTGCCGATATGCTGGTCGGCCTCGCGCCGCTCAGCCTGCGCGGGATGAAACAGAGTTTGAACGACATTGCCGCCGGCCTATTCGACGAGCGCGCGGCGCGGGACCGCGCGGCAGCAAGCTTCCGAACTCAGGATTTCCATGAAGGCCGAACAGCCATGGCAGAGAAAAGAGCGCCACGCTTCCTCGGGCGCTAATAGGCGCTATGGCTGCAGGCGATAACCGCCCGGATCGGTAATCAGCAGCTTTGCCGCCCCAGGATCGCGCTCTATCTTCTGGCGCAGGCGATAGATGTGCGTTTCCAGGGTATGGGTGGAAACGCCGGCATTGTAGCCCCAGACTTCCGTCAGCAGCGTCTCGCGCGGCACCGGTTTGGCGCCGGCGCGCAGCAGATATTTCAGGATCGCCGCCTCCTTTTCGGTGAGGCGGACTTTCTTGCCGGCCTTTTCGTTGTCGAGCAGCAATTTGTTGGCCGGCCGGAACGTATAAGGGCCGATGGAGAAGACGGCATCTTCGCTCTGCTCGAACTGACGCAGCTGCGCTCTGATGCGGGCCAGCAGAACCCCCAGCTTGAACGGCTTGGCGATATAGTCGTTGGCGCCGGATTCCAGGCCTTGGATCGTGTCGGCATCACTGTCGGCCGCGGTCAGCATGATGACGGGCGCGCGCATTCCCAAACCGCGAAGCTGACGGCAAACATCGCGGCCATCCATGTCCGGCAGGCCGACATCGAGCAGCACCAGATCGAAATGCTCTTTCTGCACGACGTCGAGTGCAGAAGCCGCATCGTTGACGCAGATGGTGGAGAACTCCTTGGTGGTTTCAAGCTGTTCCGCCAGCAGTGACTGCAGGGTGCGGTCGTCGTCGACCAACAGGACACGCTTGGCTCCGCTCATCTCCCCCTCCTATTGAAACAACCTGGCAAGGCTGGCCTGAATCTCGCTGCCCGGCCGGGCCATTTCATCAACAATATTGAAATGATGCTTACTTGGTGAAGTGACCTCCGTCACCGTTCCGCCGGCCTTTCTATATAGGCTCACGAAATCGTGTTGCTGATCATGAAATGCGGACGTTTCCTCCTCCCCTACCGCGGCAATCAACGGCGGCAAGCGCCCATTCCAGCGCGGCAGCAGAAAGCGCGGGCTGTTGCGGATGGCAACGATATCGTCCATGCCGAGTCTGTCGTTCAGATAGCAATGACGAATGGGCAGCAGATCGTACAGGCCTGAAAGGGACAGGCCGCCTTTGACCAGGCTTGATGGCGCGCCGCCGTCCAGTGCTGGCCAATCGGTCAGGATCGCCATGGCGGTCAGGTGTCCACCCGCCGAATGGCCGCTTGCATAAATCCGATTGCGATCGAACCCCAGAGGAGCTGCTTCGCGCCACAACCAAAGCAACGCCTGCCGGATCGATGCGACAATGCGATCCATATCAGCCTCGGGCGCCAAGGGATAATTCAAGACCGCGACATTGGCGATCTGCCCAGCCTGCGGCGATGCAAAACCCTCCGCGACGAAGCCGACATCGTCCTTGCCCATCGCCTGCCAGTAGCCGCCATGGATGAAGACCACCAGCGGCTTGTCCGGCTCGGGGACGGCATAAAGATCGAGCGTCTGGCGGGGATGGGGGCCGTAAGCCAGGTCAAGGCATGGCTTCAGCGCAGCCCGCGCCCGAGCCGTCGCAACGGCCCAGCGGTAAAAATCCTGCTGATGGGTCGGTACAGCAGCCCGGTTGTTGTACAAGACGTCGAGGGCCGCGCGATCCATCCGGGTATCCCCTCTCGCGCGGCCCTCGCCTTATTTGAAGGCGACGGAAACGATTTCGTAGGCCTTCGCACCGCTGGGGGTCGCCACCTCGACATTGTCGCCTTCGGCCTTGCCGACCAGCGCCCGCGCCAGAGGCGCGGTAATGGACAGAAGGCCGGACTTGATGTCGGCTTCGTCCGCCCCCACGATCTGATACGTGCTTTCTTCGCCGGTATCCTCGTCGGCCAGCACCACGGTGGCGCCGAACTTCACGCGGTCGCCCGACAGCTTGGAGACGTCGATCACCTCCGCCCGGCGCAGCTTGTCCTCAAGCTCCAGGATGCGGGTTTCGATCCAGCCCTGGCGCTCCTTGGCGGCATGGTACTCGGCGTTCTCGGACAAATCGCCATGCTCGCGCGCTTCCGAGATCGCACGGATCACGGCAGGACGCTCGACCGTCTTCAAGTTCTTCAATTCGGCTTCCAGGCGCTGATAACCGCCTGCGGTCATCGGGATCTTCTGCATCATTCCCCTTCCTGACTGACCGTTAAAAATAAGCCTGCAACGGAGCCACGGCAAGGCTCCCTGCCCGCAGCGCCTGGATCGCACGGACGGCGGCCTTGGCGCCTGCGACAGTGGTGAAGTAGGGAATCTTGTTCATCAATGCCGTTCGGCGCAAGTCGAAGCTGTCACGGATCGAAGCTGCGCCTTCCGAGGTATTGAAAACCAGATGAACGTCCCCATTCTTCATGGAATCGACCACATGCGGCCGGCCTTCCATCACCTTGTTCACCCGGCTGACAGCGATCCCGTGCTGCTCGAAGAACCGGGCCGTCCCGGAAGTCGCCACGATCTCGAAGCCCATATTGACCAGCTGCCGCGCCGCCTCCACCAGGGCCGGCTTGTCGGCATCGCGCACCGAGATAAAGACGCTGCCGGCTAGCGGCAGGACCGTGCCGGCGGCTATCTGCGCCTTGGCGAAGGCTGTGCCGAAGTCGCGGTCGATACCCATGACCTCGCCGGTCGATTTCATTTCCGGTCCGAGGATGATGTCGACACCGGGGAAGCGGGCGAACGGGAAGACGGCCTCCTTGACGGCGATATGGCCGTTCTTCCGCTCATGCAGGTTGAAACTGGCCAGCGGTTCGCCCGCCATCACGCGGGAAGCGATCTTGGCCAGCGGCGCGCCGATTGCCTTGGCGACGAAAGGCACCGTACGCGAGGCACGCGGATTGACCTCGAGGATATAGACCGTGCCGTCCTTGACTGCGTACTGCACGTTCATTAGCCCGACGACATTGAGCGCCCGGGCCAGCGCCTCGGTCTGCGACTTGATCTCGGCGATGATTTCCGGCGCCAGGCTGTAGGGCGGCAGGGCGCAGGCGCTGTCGCCGGAATGAATGCCGGCCTCCTCGATATGCTCCATGACACCGGCGACGAACTGCGTCTCGCTGTCGGCGAGGCAGTCGACATCCACCTCGATGGCATCGGACAGATAACTGTCGATCAGCACCGGCGACGAGCCCGAGACCTTGACCGCCTCGGTCATGTAGCGCTCCAGCTGCGCCGGGGTGCGCACGATTTCCATCGCCCGCCCGCCCAGCACGTAGGATGGCCGGATCACCACCGGATAGCCGATCTTCGCCACCACGGCGCGCGCCTCGTCTTCCGAGCGCGCGATGCCATTGGCCGGCTGCTTCAGATTGAGCTTCTGCAGCAATTGCTGGAACCGCTCGCGGTCCTCCGCCAGATCGATGGCATCGGGCGAGGTGCCAAGGATCGGCACCCGCGCAGCTTCCAGTCCCGCGGCCAGTTTGAGCGGCGTCTGGCCACCAAACTGCACGATCACGCCCAGCAGCGTGCCCTTGCTCTGCTCGACGCGGACGATCTCCAGCACGTCCTCAACTGTCAGCGGCTCGAAATAGAGTCGATCGGAGGTGTCATAGTCGGTCGAGACAGTCTCCGGATTGCAGTTGACCATGATGGTCTCGTATCCGGCTTCCTTGAGCGCGTAAGCTGCGTGTACGCAGCAATAATCGAATTCGATACCCTGGCCGATGCGGTTCGGGCCGCCACCCAGAATGATGACCTTCTTGCGATCCTGCGGCTGCGATTCACATTCAGCATCCGGTCCGAATTCATAGGTCGAGTACATGTAGGGCGTGCGGCTTTCGAACTCGGCGGCGCAGGTATCCACCCGCTTGAACACCGGCACCACGCCCAGGCTGCGCCGCCGGGCCGCGACATCCGCCTCTTTCTGGCCGGTCAGTTCGGCCAGACGCGCATCCGAAAAACCCATGCGCTTCAGTGCCTGCAGGCCATCAGCATCCTTGGGCAAGCCCTTCTCGCGGATGCGCTGCTCGGTCTGCACGATGGCCTCGATCTGCTCGAGGAACCAGGGGTCGTATTTGCAGGCGGCGTGCACTTCCGAAACCGAAAGGCCTTGGCGAAACGCCTGCGCGATCACCAGCAGCCGATCCGGCGTCGGCTTCGCCAGTGCGGCGACGATGGCATCCTTGCCATCGGCCTCGTCGGCATTCGGGATCTGCACTTCGTTGAATCCGGTCAGGCCGGTTTCCATCGAGCGCAGCGCCTTCTGCAGGCTTTCCTGGAAGCTGCGGCCCATCGACATGGCCTCGCCGACCGACTTCATCGAAGTGTTCAGCAGGCGCTCGGTGCCGGGGAACTTCTCGAAGGTGAAGCGCGGCATCTTGGTGACGATGTAATCGATGGTTGGCTCGAACGACGCCGGCGTCACTCCGGTGATGTCGTTCATCAGCTCGTCCAGCGTGTAGCCGACGGCAAGCTTGGCAGCCACCTTGGCGATGGGGAAGCCCGTCGCCTTCGACGCCAGGGCGGACGAACGCGACACGCGCGGGTTCATCTCGATGACGACCATGCGGCCATCCGCCGGATTGACGGCGAACTGCACGTTCGAACCACCCGTTTCCACGCCGATCTCGCGCAGCACCGCCATCGAGGCGTCGCGCATGATCTGATATTCCTTGTCAGTAAGCGTAAGCGCCGGCGCCACGGTGACGCTGTCGCCGGTATGAACCCCCATCGGATCGATATTCTCGATCGAGCAGACAATGATGCAGTTGTCCTTGCGGTCGCGGACAACCTCCATCTCGTATTCCTTCCAGCCGAGCACCGATTCATCGATCAGCACTTCGGTGGTGGGCGAGGCATCCAGGCCGCGCGCAACGATCTCGTCGAATTCTTCACGCGTGTAGGCAATGCCGCCGCCAGTGCCAGCCAGGGTAAATGACGGCCGGATCACGGCGGGCAGGCCTACATGCGCCAGCAATGCGCGCGCCTCTTCCAGACTATGGGCTGTGCCCGACCGCGGCATGTCGAGGCCGATCTTGTTCATCGCCTGGCGGAACAGCTCGCGATCCTCGGCTTTCGCGATGGCTTCGCGGCTGGCACCGATCAGCTTCACGCCGAACTTCTCCAGCACGCCCGACTCCGCGAGCTTCATCGCCGTGTTAAGCGCCGTCTGGCCACCCATGGTGGGCAGCAGCGCATCCGGCCGTTCCTTCTCGATCACCTTGGCGACAATCTCAGGCGTGATCGGTTCAATATAGGTCGCATCCGCCAGACCCGGATCGGTCATGATCGTGGCCGGATTGGAATTGATCAGGATGACGCGATAGCCCTCTTCGCGCAGTGCCTTGCAGGCCTGCGTGCCGGAATAATCGAATTCGCAGGCCTGGCCGATCACAATGGGACCGGCACCAATGATCAGGATGCTATTTATGTCTGTGCGTTTGGGCATGATCCACCTGGGGCAGCCTGCGCGTGAAGCGTTCAGCCGCGCTGCTGCTCCATCAATTTGACGAAACGATCGAAGAGGTAATGGCTGTCCTGCGGGCCGGGCGAAGCCTCGGGGTGATGCTGCACGGAGAAAACCGGCTTGTCGGTCAGCTTCAAGCCTTCGTTCGAGCCGTCGAACAGCGACACATGCGTGCGCACTACATTCTTCGGCAGGCTTTCCTCAACTACGCAGAAGCCGTGATTCTGGCTGGTGATCTCCACCTTGCCAGTCTCGATATCCTTCACCGGATGATTGGCGCCGCGATGGCCGCGCTCCATCTTGCGGGTCTTGCCGCCAAGCGCGAGCGCCAGCATCTGGTGACCGAGGCAGATGCCGAAGACCGGCTTGCCGCTATCGACCAAAGCCTTGATGGTCGGCACCGCATATTTGCCAGTCGCAGCCGGATCGCCAGGGCCGTTGGAAAGAAACACGCCATCGGGATTGTGGCGCAGCACGTCCTCCGCCGTGCTGTTCGCCGGCACGACCGTGACCTTGCAGCCGGCGGTCGCCAGCGAGCGCAGGATGTTGCGCTTGATACCGTAGTCGATCGCGACAACGTGGAATTTCGGATCGGTGAGCTTGCCATAGCCCTTGCCCAGAACCCAGCGCGTTTCATCCCAGGTATAGGTCTGCCGGCAACTGACCTCGGCGGCCAGGTCCATGCCTTCCAGCCCCGGCCAGGATTTCGCCTGCTCGTGCAGCGCGGCGAGATCAAACTTGCCGTCCTGGGCATGGGCAATCACGCCATTCGGCGCACCACGGTCGCGGATACGGCGCGTCATCGCGCGCGTGTCGATGCCGCTGACGCCGATCAAAGACCGCAGCTTGAGCCAATCGTTGAGATGGCTGTTGGCGCGGAAATTTGACGGATTGGTGATCGGTGCCCGCAGGATCAGGCCGCGCGCCGCGATGCCTTGATCCTCGATATCCTCGCTGTTGGTGCCGACATTGCCGATATGCGGGAAAGTGAAGGTGATGATCTGGCCGGCATATGACGGATCGGTGAGGATTTCCTGGTAGCCGGTCATCGAGGTGTTGAAACAGACCTCACCGACCGTGACGCCCTCGGCACCTAGCCCGTGCCCCCAGAAGACACTGCCATCGGCCAACACCACCACACCCGTATAGCCCGGTCCGGGGGGTGCGGCGTAATTCGGTGTCGTGGCCATGACCGGCTCTCCATACTCTCAATAAGTCCGCGCCGGACCGTCCAGCGCAGCATCTGGCCGCAAAAAACCACCGGAGGGCGATGCTGGGAACCCGACTCCGGCGGTACGGCACAGATTATAAGATGGTGCGGCGACAAGCGCGCGTCGCGTCAACCGGGGGCGGACGATATCAAAACGCAGGCCGCCGTCAAGCCTGCTTTCCCGGTTAAAAATATAGGCTGTTCATAGACTTACGGCCTTTGCCTCCGACCAGTCCTTAGGCTATGCTGCGCCCCTTCCAAAAACCTCCCGATTCCGTTGCCATTGAGGTGATCCGATGCTGCGCGAGACGCTCAACCAGGCGCTCAAAGATGCCATGAAGGCCAAGGATGCCCGCCGCATCGCCACCTTGCGCCTCATTCTGGCTGCCCTGAAAGACCGCGATATCGCCGCCCGCACCTCCGGCGACGACCGCACCGGCATTCCCGATGCCGACATCCTCTCGATGCTGCAGACCATGGTCCGCCAGCGCCGGGAGTCGATTGCCGCCTATCAGCAGGGCGGCCGTCAGGATCTGGCAGAGCAGGAAAAGGAAGAGATCGCCATTATCGAAAGCTTCCTGCCGCAGCAGCTCTCCGAGGCCGAGGTCGAGGCCGCGGCCAAGGCCGCCATCGCCGAAGTCGGCGCCCAGGGCATTAAGGATATGGGCAAGGCCATGGGCGTACTGAAGGCCAAATATGCCGGCCAGATGGACTTCGCCAAGGCTGCCGCAGTGCTTAAGGGGTTGCTCAGCTAGTCCTAGGGACTGCCCAGCTAGTCCTTTCGTGCTACCCTGTAGGTGATCCACCCAGGCCCAGGACGGGCCTGGCAGCGAGGGGTAATGGCATTTCCCGATTCTTTTCTTGAGGAATTGCGTAACCGCGTGCCGCTTTCCGGCGTGGTCGGCCGCTCCGTGCGGCTGGTCAAGCGAGGGCGGGAATTCACGGGTCTCTGCCCCTTTCACAACGAAAAAAGCCCGTCTTTCACCGTCAATGACGACAAAGGCTTCTTCCATTGCTTTGGCTGCGGTGCCCATGGCGACGTGATTGGCTTCACCATGCGCAATGCCGGCCTCTCCTTTCCCGAGGCGGTTGAGCAACTGGCGCAGGAAGCCGGCCTCGCCGTCCCGCGGGTCCACCCGGAAGACCGCGAAAAAGCCGATCAGGCCGCCACGCTGGGCAAGGCCATGGAAGAGGCGGCGAAATGGTTCCAGGCACAGCTTCAGGCTTCTGTCGGGGCTGAAGCCCGCGCCTATCTGGACCGCCGCGGCCTGAAGCCGGAGACGGTCGACCGCTTCCGCCTCGGCTATGCGCCTAGCTCACGGACTGCCCTCAAGGAGGCGATGCTGGCCCGAGGCCTGCCCGAGCCTCTGCTGGTCGAGGCCGGACTCCTGATCAAACCCGACGATGGCGGCCCGACCTATGACCGGTTCCGCCATCGCGTTATGTTCCCCATCGGGGACCGGCGTGGCCGCATCATCGCCTTTGGCGGCCGCGCCCTCGATCCCGATGCCCCGGCGAAATACCTGAACTCGCCGGAGACGCCCCTCTTCCACAAAGGCCGCAATCTCTACAACCACGCCATTGCCCGCGAGGCGGCCCGCGAGGCGGGCACTGTGGTGGTGGTGGAAGGTTACATGGACGTCATCGCCCTGGCCCAGGCAGGGATCGAACATGCCGTGGCCCCCTTGGGAACGGCCCTGACGGAAGAGCAGATCGCCCTGCTCTGGCGGCTGGCAGCCGAGCCGATCCTGTGTTTTGACGGCGATGCTGCCGGCTGGCGCGCCGCGCTGCGTGCCGCAGACCGCGCCCTGCCCCTGCTGGAGCCCGGCCGGTCCTTCCGCTTTGCCATCCTGCCGGGCGGCCAGGATCCGGATGATCTGGTCAGGACCCAGGGCCGGGCCGCCATGGATCAGATCCTCGCCGGGGCCCAGCCGCTGGCTGACATTCTGTGGCGCCGGGAAACCGAGGGGCGCCCCCTGGATACCCCCGAGCGCCGGGCAGCCCTGGAGACAGCCCTTTTCGGTCTGGCCGGTCAGATCAAGAACCAGGCGGTCCAAAATCATTACCGCGACCATTTCCGCAGCCGTCTGCGCAACCTGTTCGCTCCCAGCCGAACTTATCAGGCCGGATTTCAGCCTCGCCGCCCAGGACAGGGCCATGGGGCCGGCGGCTGGCGCAACCCTGCCGTGCCTTCAGCCCCTCCCCCTCCCCCGCCGGGTGCAGGCGACCGCCGTGAGAAGGTCCTCCTGGCGGCCGTGCTGGCCCATCCCTGGCTGCTGGACGAATATGGCGAAACCTTTGCCGCCCTTGCTTTTCCCCAAGGCCCGCTTGACAGCCTTAAGAGCCGGATTCTAGAAGAAGCCTCCCGCCATCCGGGTCTTGACGGCGAGGCCTTCACAGCCCATTTGAGGCAGCAAGGACTCGGAGCCCAACTCGACCTCGTGATCGGCGAGGCCGGGCCGGTCCTAGAGCCATTTGCACGACCAGGCACCGCACCGGACAAGGTAGAGAGAGGGTGGTTGCAGGCCGTGCAGCGTTACCGGTTAACGGAACTGGAACAGGAATTAGCGGCGGCGGAAGCTGAACTCGCCACCAACACCAACCCCGAAGCATGGCAACGGTTTATGGCCCTGAAAGCAGAGGTCGGTTCGGCCCGTAGTCAGGTTTCGGTATCGGAACAGGATTGAGCCGTTCCACCCGGAGCGGCTTTGTATTTTTCGACGAATAGGATGAGTTAGGAACCGGCATGGCGAAACAAGCAACGGCACCTGACGCCGCCGAGGCACCCGAAAAGGAAGAAGTGGTCGACACCCCGCTGATCGACGCTTCGGTTGCTGCGATCAAGCGCATGTTGGCGAAGGCCAAGGAGCGCGGCTACGTCACTTATGACGAAATCAATGCCGTGCTGCCGCCCGAGCAGGTCTCTTCGGAGCAGATCGAAGACACCATGGCGATGCTGTCCGAAATGGGCATCACCATCGTGGAGTCCGAAGAGCCGGAAGACGCCAGCATCGACAAGGACGATGCCGAGCTGGACGGCGAGGTGGCGGAAGGCGAAACCGCCCCTGCCAAGGCGGAGGTCGACCGTACCGACGACCCGGTGCGCATGTATCTGCGCGAAATGGGTTCGGTTGAGCTGCTGTCGCGCGAAGGCGAGATCGCGATCGCCAAGCGCATCGAGGCCGGCCGCGAGAAGATGATCGGCGCGATCTGCGAAAGCCCGCTGACCATCCAGTCGATCGTTAAATGGCGCGACGACCTGGTCGACGGCAAGATTCTGCTGCGTGACGTCGTCGATCTTGAAGCCACCATGGGGGGCGGCGGCGGCCCTGAGCCCGGCATGGAAGGCGATGAGGAAGAGGCGCCGGAAGCTGCGCCGCCGAAGCCAGAAGTGAAACCGGCCAAGGCCGAAGCCCCGGCGAAGCCAGAAAAGAAGGCCAAGGGCAAGGAAGCCGAGCCGGCCGAGGCCGAAGCTTCTGCTACGCCTGAGGATATGGACGAGGACGACGAGGCCAATCTGTCGCTCGCTGCGATGGAAGCCCAGCTCAAGCCGCAGGTGCTCGAGGCCTTCGACGCCATCGCCAAGCATTACAAGAAACTGCAGAAGACGCAGGAAGAGCGCCTGCAGGCAGCCCTGGCGCACCAGGCCATCGATCCGAAGAAGGATAAGGCCTATCAGAAGCTGAAGCATGAGATGGTCCGCCTCATGGAGTCGGTCCACCTCAACAACAGCCGCATCGAATCGCTGGTCGAGAGCATGTACAGCCTGAACAAGCGGCTGATGATGCAGGAAGGCAAGCTGCTGCGGCTGGCAGAAAGCTACAAGATTCCGCGCGACGAGTTCCTCAAGAACTACGAGGGCCAGGAGCTCGATCCGAACTGGCTCGAGAAGGTTGGCAAGCTGAAGAGCCACAAGGGCTGGGCGCGTTTTGCCGAGTCCGCGGCCCGCGACATCATTCCGATCCGCGAAGAGATCGCTGCGATTGCCACCGAGTTCGGCCTGCCGATTTCGGAGTTCAAGCGCATCTACAAGCTGGTGCGCGAAGGCGAGCGCGAGGCCAGCGTGGCGAAGAAGGAGATGGTGGAGGCCAACCTGCGCCTCGTCATCTCGATCGCCAAGAAATATACCAACCGCGGCCTGCAGTTCCTGGACCTGATCCAGGAAGGCAATATCGGCCTGATGAAGGCGGTCGATAAGTTTGAGTATCGCCGCGGCTACAAGTTCTCGACCTATGCGACGTGGTGGATCCGGCAGGCGATCACCCGCTCGATCGCCGACCAGGCGCGCACCATCCGCATCCCGGTGCATATGATTGAGACGATCAACAAACTGGTGCGCACCAGCCGTCAGATGCTGCACGAGATCGGCCGCGAGCCGACGCCGGAAGAGCTGGCCGCCAAGCTCGGCATGCCCCTGGAGAAGGTGCGCAAGGTTCTGAAGATCGCGAAGGAGCCGATCTCGCTCGAAACTCCCATCGGTGACGAGGAAGATTCGCATCTTGGCGACTTCATCGAGGACAAGAACGCCATCCTGCCAGTGGATGCCGCGATCAACTCCAACCTGCGCGAAACCACGACGCGGGTTCTGGCGACGCTAACGCCGCGCGAGGAGCGCGTGCTGCGCATGCGCTTCGGTATCGGCATGAACACCGACCACACGCTCGAGGAAGTCGGCCAGCAATTCTCGGTGACCCGCGAACGTATCCGCCAGATCGAGGCGAAGGCGCTGCGGAAGTTGAAGCATCCGAGCCGCTCGCGTAAATTGCGCTCGTTCTTGGATACTTAAGGCTTCGAGCGCCCCGGTATCCGCCGGGGCGCTTTTCTTTCTGCGATCCTGGGCCTGTAGCTCAACGGTTAGAGCCGGCCGCTCATAACGGTCTGGTTGCAGGTTCGAATCCTGCCGGGCCCACCACTCCCCTGTTCGGCCAGAAAGCTTTTGGCGGCGGAGGATGCCTCCGCCGCCATTGCTTTGCTTACGCGGCGTTCCGCTCGCGCAGGATCTGATAGAGGATGATCGCCCCGAAGGTGGCGGTGCCGATGCCGCCCAGGGTGAAGCCGCCCAGCTTCAGTGCCAGATCGCCGGCGCCGAGCGTCAAGGCGACACCCACCGTGATCAGGTTGCGGGCATTCGAGAAATCAACCCGATTCTCCACCCAGATACGGCCGGCCGTCGCCGAAATCAGGCCGAAGACGACCAGCGACAGACCGCCGATCACGGGTCCCGGGATCGTCAGGATCAGGGCCCCGAATTTCGGCGAGAAGCCGAGCAGGATGGCGAACAGCGCGGCGACGACGAAGAGCAGCGTGGAGAAGATCTTGGTCACCGCCATGACGCCCATATTCTCTGCATAAGTGGTCATGCCGGTGCCGCCGCCCGCACCCGAGATCATGGTGGCGATGCCGTCGCCCAGGAAGGCGCGCCCCAGATACGGATCGAGATTGCGGCCCGTCATCACGCCGATGGCCTTCACATGGCCCAGATTCTCGGCAACCAGGATGATCGCCACCGGCGCGATCAGCGCCATCGCACCCGCCTCGAAAACCGGCGTCTGGAAATTCGGCAGACCGAACCAGGCGGCCGAGGCGACGGAGCTGAAGTCGATCGGCTTGCCCATGCCAAGGCCATTGGTGCAGATCGCGTAGACGATATAGGCGATCAGGCCGCCGAGCAGGATCGGCAAGCGTCGCGCCAGACCGGGAGCGGCGACGGCAACCAGGCCAACCGCGACCACCGTGAACAGGCCGATGAAGGTATCGAAGCCGCTGCCGCTGACACCCTTCACGCCGATCGGAGCCAGGTTCAAGCCAATGACAGCGACGATGGCACCGGTCACCACCGGCGGCATCAACGTCTCGATCCATTTATGGCCGAGCGCCATTACGACGAGGCCGATCATGGCATATAGGGCACCGGCTGCAATGATGCCGCCCAGCGCCACGCCGATATTGCCGTTCGGGCCGGAGCCGGCATAAGCGGTCGCGGCAATCACCACGGCGATGAAGGAAAAGCTCGAGCCCAGATAGCTCGGCACCTTGCCGCCGGTGACGAAGAAGAAGATCAGCGTCGCAATGCCGGAAAACAGGATCGACACATTGGGATCGAAGCCCATCAGCAGCGGCGCCAGCACCGTGGCGCCGAACATCGCCACCACATGCTGCAATCCCAATACGACGGTCTGCCCCCAAGGCAGGCGCTCGTCCGGCGCGATGACCCCGCCTGTCTTCAATGTCCAACGCGACAGGAAACCGCCGCCATCTGCTTGTGCCATATTCCCCTCCAATTTTACCTCCGGCTGCCGCCCCTGAGCAGGCACGACGATTCGCCGGCATTTGACCGGAGCGGACATTCAGGGAGTCGGAGCAGGCTGTCAAACGGCTGGACCGGTTTCGCAGTGCAACATGCCGAGGATGACCGGTCCTCATGACTGTGCGAATCGTCACAAGCCCTGGTTTCTGCCCTGGCTTTGCACAGGCAAAGCGGGAATCGGGCGATGCCCTCGCCTGCTTTGCGCTATAGTTTGCCGCAACTTCGATTGCCCTAGGGATGGGTGCCTTCCGCCATGACGGATACCGAGCCCGGCCTGAGCCGGAAACTCACGACAATTTTCTGTGCCGACGTGCAGGGCTACAGCGCTCTCGTCGATCAGGACGAAGTCGGCACGGTTACGCGACTGAAGCAATATCGTGCCGTCATGGTCGCCGAGATCGAACGCCATCATGGCCGCGTGATCAATACCTGGGGTGATGGATTGCTGGCCGAGTTTCACTCGCCTGTAGAAGCCGTCTTCTGCGCAGTCGAAACGCAGCGCCGCATCAAGAGCCGGAATGACGAGACGCCGGACAAGCCACCGATGCAATTCCGGATCGGCATCAACCTCGGCGACGTAATGGTCGATGGCGGCGATATCTACGGCGATGGCGTCAATATCGCTGCCCGTCTGGAATCATTGGCCGAGCCGGGCGGCATCTGCATTTCCGGCGCGGTTTTTGAGCAGGTGCGCAAAAAGCTTGATATCGGGTTCAGCTTCATCGGCGAACGGGAGATCAAGAACATTGCCGAGCCGGTGCCGGCCTATCGCGTGCTGGTCGATGGCAAGGCAGCGACAATGCCCGTGCAAACAGCGCCATCGCCAGGCCACGAAAACGATCCGTTCGTCGCATGGAAACGCAAGGCATGGCGCTACGGCATCATCAGCGTCGTGCTGATTGCGATCAATCTGCTTACCAGCGCCGCCTATTTATGGTTTGTCTGGCCCATATTGGGCATGGCGCTGATCCTGGCTTTGCGCTTTCCCTTCCGCGCGCTCCACAACCGCCATATACACCGCTAGCTTCAGAGCCGGAGCCAAAGCACCAAGGCAACTCCACAAAACATAAGCGCCACCAAGGTGGCGTAAAAAGCATAGCGCAGATACACCTCGCGCAAGGTCACGGTAATCAGCTTCTGTGCGATTTCGGGACTGAGCTCGATCCGGCGCCCAAGCAAAATCCACACCTCCGTCTTCTTGTAAGAAGCATGTGTCACACGTGCCGCCTTCAGCAGCAGCACGCACACCACCAGCAGGGTGAGAATGGCGCCCGATTTAGCGGCAAGCAGCGGTTCATAGATCAGGCCGACCATCACGGCCCAAATTGCCAGTGCCGCGAAAAAACACCCCCGCCCTACCGAATGAACCGCCATTGCCCTGATCCGCTCTTCGATGGGATGGAGCATGGCCGCCGCTTCAATCAGAGCAACCCGGGAATTGTCAGCAGAATTGCCGTCCCCAGCCAGATCAGCATCGACGTCTGATCCGTTTCCTTCCGGCCGGTGACAGCTTCGTAGATCCCCGCCGGCACACCTGAGAGCATCAGCGTCGAGACCGAAACGATCAGGGACGTGCCATAGAGCACCGCGATCTGATTATGCGGCGCGAACTCCGGCAGCCATACCGGGGCTAATAAAAACACCAGCGGCACGGCAGGCGAGATAAAGCCGTTGAGCAGCGTCACGCCAAGAATGGCGATGAAGATGGTTTGCGGGTTCATGACACAGCCGTCGTCAGGCTGGGGGCCATGCCGTTGGCTGCGAAGGCAAAATGCGTCACGTAACGAAGGGCGAAGCACCAGAAGGCGGTCGCCAGCGGCAGGAAACGCGGGTTGATGAAGTGCGGAGTGATGAATCGGGTGAGCCATACCGCCCAATTGGTCAGCAGCCTGAACCAGCGGAAAATGTAGTTCGGATGATCCGGTGGCAAGAAGGCCGTCATCATGAAACGGCCCACACAGGTCCAGGCGATCAAAGCTAAGCCGTAACTGACGGCCCAGTAGGGCAGATAGCTCCAGAAAAAGTCAGGCTGGGAACTCATCGGGAATCCGCAAAAGAAGTATTGGGCAATTAATTACCCTACAAAAGAAAACGGCGGGGGCCAATGGCCCCC
>Ga0065720_1018834_pt1 | contig 124149 bp, 131 predicted proteins | sample Thericmetagenome_FD_59107 | JGI IMG/M metagenome (GOLD analysis project Ga0065720, IMG submission 59107) | Thermophilic microbial communities from the Joint Bioenergy Institute, California, USA of rice/straw/compost enrichment - eDNA_2 v2... | ecosystem: Engineered > Solid waste > Grass >...
AAGCCGACACTTTCTTCATCGCCACGGCCTCGCCTGCGGCGGGCAATGGCGACGCCAGAGAAGGCGTCGATGTCTCTCATCGCGGCGGCAAGCCGGGTTTCGTACGAGTGACAGAGCAGAATGGCCGCAGCGTGCTGACCGCACCGGATTATGCCGGTAACAACTTTTTCAACACGCTGGGTAATATCGCGATCAATCCGCGGGCCGGGATGCTCTTCGTCGATTTCGCCAGCGGCAACCTGCTGCAACTCACCGGCGCGGCGTCCGTGGTGCTGGAAGACCCGGCGATCGACGCCTTCCCGGGCGCGCTGCGGCTACTGCGGCTGGAGGTTGAGGAAAGCCGGCTGATCCGCGGCGCCCTGCCGATGCGTTGGACCGAACCGGAATACGCGCCGCAACTGGCGCGAACGGGGACTTGGGCTGAGGTTTCCTAACTAGTGTCAGCCCGCCGGGCGGTGGCTTCACGCCCTACACCGCCTGCAACAGGCCTTCATGCAGGGTGACAACGCGGTCCATGCGCTGGGCGAGGTCCAGGTTATGAGTAGCGATCAGCGCACCGATGCCGGCGTTGCGGACCAGACCGAGCAGCTCAGCGAAGACCGTTTCGGCGGTCTTTTCGTCCAGATTGCCGGTCGGCTCATCGGCCAGCAGCAGATCCGGCCTGCCCACCACGGCGCGGGCAATCGCAACACGCTGCTGCTCGCCGCCCGAAAGCCGCGCCGGCCGGTGATCGAGACGATGGCCAAGTCCCAGATGCTCCAGCAACTGCCGCGCAGTGCGATGTGCCTCGGCCTTGTCCTGTCCACGCACGCGCAACGGCATGGCGGCATTTTCGATAGCGGAGAATTCCGGCAGCAGATGGTGATACTGGTAAACAAAGCCGATACGGTGTCGGCGCGTCAGCGTGCGCTCCTGCTCACCCATCTTGCTGCAATCCTGGCCACCGATGACGATGGTACCGGAGGTCGGCTGCTCCAACAGGCCGGCGATATGCAGCAAGGTCGATTTGCCCGAGCCTGAAGGCCCCAGCAAGGCGACGATCTCGCCACCCTTGACCGAGAGATCGACGCCGCGCAGCACTTCGATCTTCTCGCCGCCTTGCTTGAAGACGCGGCGAATGCCTTCCAGACGCAGCACCTCACTCATAGCGCAGCGCCTCCACCGGATCGAGGCGGGCGGCGCGCCATGAGGGATAAAGCGTCGCCAGGAAGGACAGCGCCAGCCCCATCAGCACCACATAAAGTACCTGGCTGGAATCAACCTTGGCCGGCAGCTTGGAGAGGAAGTAGATTTCGGCCGAGAAAAGCTCAGTGCCGGTAAGGTTCTGCAGCCACTGCCGGATCGTCTCGATATTCAGCGCAAAGGCCAGACCGAGCACAAAACCGCTGGCGGTGCCGACCACGCCGATGCTGGCGCCAGCGATGACGAAGACACGCATGATGGTGCCGCGTGCCGTGCCCATGGTGCGCAGAATGGCGATGTCGCGGCCCTTGTCTTTAACCAGCATGATCATGCTGGAAATGATGTTGAAGGCCGCCACCACGATGATCAGCGTCAGGATCAGGAACATCACGTTGCGCTCGACATCAAGCGCATTGACAAAATGGGCATTGGCCTGCTGCCAGTCATACAACCGGTAATTCGGACCAAGCCGCTGGCTGATTTCACGGGCCACACGCCGCGCCTGTTCCGGTTCGCTGAGGCGTACTTCCACAGCGCTGGCCATGTCCGGCAGACGGAAATAGGTCTGCGCTGCCTGGAAAGGCATGTAGACGAAGTTCGAATCGTATTCGAACATGCCGACATCGAAGATGCCGGCAATCTCATAACGCGCCAGGCGCGGCACCGTGCCGAAGGGCGTGGCCGTGCTTTGCGGCGAGATCAGGGTGATCTGATCGCCCAGCCTAAGCCCCAGCTTGCGCGCCAGGCGATGGCCGACCACCACCACGTCGTCGCTGTCGAAATCCTGCAAGGAGCCTTCGCGGATTCCGTTGGCGACAGCGCTTTCACGGCTCAGATCGGCCTGACGGATGCCGCGCACAACCACACCGGCGGCAACATTATTGGCGGTGGCCATAACCTGGCCTTCGATCATCGGATTGGCGAGCGTCACACCCGGCACAGCGGCGACGATCTCGGCCACGCGGTCATAGTCCTTCAGGTGCAGCCCTGCCTCGGCCTGGATGGTGAGATGGCCATTCAGACCGAGGATGCGGTCCAGCAGCTCGGCGCGGAAACCGTTCATCACGCTCATGACGATGATCAGGGTCGCGACCCCCAGCATGATGCCGAGGAAGCTGAACACCGCGATCACCGATATGAAGCCCTCCTGGCGCCGCGCCCGAAGATATCGCAGCGCCAGCATCCATTCGAAGCGCGAGAAAAACGGCATGGGACTCCGATCAGGCCGGTTTTGCCTGGGCAAGCTTGTTGAGCGCAGCCTCGATACTCAGCTCTTCCTTCTCGCCGGTAGCGCGGTTCTTCACCTCAACCAGCCCGGACTTCAGGCCGCGCGGACCGACGGTGATCTGATACGGCAGACCGATCAGGTCCATGGTGGCGAATTTGGCGCCGGCACGCTCGTCGCGGTCCTCATAGAGCACATCGAAGCCGGCCGTCTTAAGCTTGGCATAAAGATCGTCGCAGGCCTTGTCGCAATCGGCATCACCAACCTTGAGATTAATCAGGCCGACATGGAAGGGCGCGATGCTCATGGGCCAGATGATGCCATTGTCGTCATGGCTGGCCTCGATGATGGCGCCAACCAGACGCGACACCCCGATGCCGTAAGAGCCCATTTCCAAGGTGATGCTCTCGCCATTTGGCCCCTGCACCACCGCCCCCATCGGCTTGGAATACTTGGTGCCGAAATAGAAGATATGGCCAACCTCGATACCGCGTGCGGCGATCTGGCGATCCTTCGGCAGGGCCTCAAAGCGGGCGACATCGTGCTTCTCGTCGGTGGCGGCGTAAGGCGCCGTCCAGCTATCGACGATCGGCTGAAGATCGCCGTTGTAATCAACCGCCTCGTTCAGCACGTCGCGCTCGACCAGCGCCTTGTCGCAGAAGACACCACTTTCGCCGGTCTCGGCCAGGATGATGAATTCATGCGACAGGTCGCCGCCGATGGGACCGGTGTCGGCCTGCATCGGGATCGCCTTCAGGCCCAGGCGTGCGAAGGTGCGCAGATAGGCGACGAACATCCGGTTGTACGAACGGCGCGCGCCGGCTTTGTCGAGATCGAAGGAATAGGCATCCTTCATCAGGAATTCACGGCCGCGCATGACACCGAAGCGCGGACGCACCTCGTCGCGGAACTTCCACTGGATGTGATAGAGGATCTTCGGCAGATCGCGATAGCTCTTCCATTCCGAGGCGACAATATCGGTCAGCATTTCCTCGTTGGTCGGACCGTAAAGCAAGGGGCGCTCGTGGCGGTCGGTGATGCGCAGCATCTCCTTGCCGTAATCGTCGTATCGCCCGCTCTTTTGCCAAAGCTCCGCAGGCTGGATGGTCGGCATCAGCAATTCCTGGGCGCCGGCGGCATCCTGCTCCTCACGAACGATCTGCTCGATCTTCTTGAGCACGCGAAAACCCAAGGGCAGCCAGGTATAGATGCCGGCGGCCGATTGCCGGATCAGGCCGGCGCGCAGCATCAGCCGGTGACTGACGATCTGGGCCTCGCTCGGATTCTCTTTAAGAACAGGGAGGAAATAGCTGCTGAGCCGCATTTTCTGGTTGTCCTGAGTTTGCGGTGATGGCGGGGTAATGGGGCGTTTTTAAGGCCGGGCTGCCGCCCCTGCAATGGCTGCCTGCCGGCTGTCAGCGCGGTTTAGCCGATCCGGCCTTGGTTTGCCCTGCTTCGCTTTGCCCGGCAAGATATTCGCCGCAGGCCTGCGTGACGGCATCCTCCGCCGGCCGCTCCAGCGGCTGTCCATTGAAAGCCAGACGACCGCTCATCGGATCAATGGCGATCCGGGCAACTTCAAGCTCGGAACGCCGGAGATTGGGAGGCGTGCGGCTGCCCAGCAGATCTTCCAGCCGGATGCCGAGTGGCAGGGTCAGCGGCCCGGTCAGCGGCAGCGGATTCGCCCCCGGCAGGTCGGCGGGCGTCACCGGCCGCCCCTGGGAATCGACATCCCGCCCCGGCCGGTATTCGACATCCGGGCGGGGCTGGTGCGCCAGATCCACCGCATCGCGCTGGGCTAGCAGCCGGCGGCAATCGGCAGCATCAAGGGCGACAATGACCCGTTGCTGGGCAGCGTCAGGCTGCGCGGATTGGGCAAAAACCCCATCCGGCGCAAGGACGGCCAGCATGCCGACGCAGCCCAAAAATCGTTTCATTTCACAACTATAGCGGGTCGCCATTAACATTCTGTGTGATCGGCGTCACTTTTCAGATGACACTGCTTTCATCATTCGGTATAGAATTTACGCAACCGCTTGGAAACAGGCGGCCCAAGTCTGGGGAGGCTTAAACTTACCCGTGCGAGACGGGATACGGAGCGAGGCGCGTCCTTGCTCCTTTCTTTTTTGTGCTTCTGACAACCTCCCCGCCTCCGCCAACTAAGAGCCAGCATTTCCCGGAATGGCTGTGTGCTCTGTCTGCTAGGTGGAGTTCAGGGCTGGATGCCGGGGTTTCTCAGGGCGAGCCGCCCTGCCGCATGCGTCTGCGGCGGCTTTAAGCCAGGATCAGCTGCCGCGGCCAAACAGGTCGCTCAGGCCGAGCAGATCATAATAGCCAACGACATAGTAAATTCCGAACAGCACCGCGCTGATCGCGAAGGTCAGCAGGAATTTGAATCCCATGCGCGGATTCGCCGGTGCGGAACTGGCCTGGCCGGGCAGCGGCTGCTCACCCGCCTCTTCTGCCGTCTTCACCCCAATCGGCAGCACGCAGAACAGCACCACCATGTAGATGATGACGAAAGCAACAGCGTTATTGAACCAGTTCATACCTGCTCGATCTCAATCAGCGTGCCGTAAAAATCCTTCGGATGCAGGAACAGCACCGGCTTGCCATGAGCGCCGATCTTCGGCTCGCCGTCACCCAGCACGCGGGCACCTTCCGCCTTCAGCTTGTCGCGGGCGGCGATGATGTCATCCACCTCGTAGCAGACATGGTGAATGCCGCCGGAGGCATTCTTCGCAAGGAAGTTGGCGATCGGAGAATTGTCGCCCAGCGGATGCAGCAGCTCGATCTTCGTGTTCGGCAGCTCGACGAAGACCACGGTTACGCCATGCTCGGGCTGGGCCAGCGGCGGCGAGACCTTGGCGCCAAGCGTGTTGGCATAGGTCGCTGCGGCGGCCTCAAGGTCGGGCACGGCGATGGCAACGTGGTTGAGGCGGCCGATCATGATGGTTTCCTGCTGGTCTCGCGAGTTTCCTACCGCAGTGCAATATGATGCCAGACCGCACCGGTATCAAGCCGGTGCGGCAGCGGTCCCGGTCGCCTGCCCTTGCGGCAGGCGGATGACATGGACCTGCACCGTCGGCTTACGGCCGGTCAAGCCCCGCAATCCAAGTCGCAATGTGCGGATCGCCGTCTGCTCAAGGCTGCTGTCGTTGCGCTGCTGGCCGGGGCCGAGATTGTCGATGGCCTCTGCAACATCGTTGGCGATATCGGCCGCGATTTCCTCGGGATCACCATTCACCACTCCGGTCAGGGCCACCCTTGGCGCGGTTAGCAGATATCCCTTGTCGTCCACCACGAGGCTGATCGATGCAGCTCCATTGAAGGCAAGCTTGCGCCGCTGCGCCAGCGCACCGCCCTGCACGGCGACCAGTTCCTCGCCATCGATGGCAAGCCGTCCTGCCGGGACCTGCTCGATTACCTCAGGTTCGCCCGGCGCAAGCCTGATCAGGTCGCCATTGCGCGGCACCAGACCATGCGGCACCTGAAGGCTTTGAGCGAAACGGACGTGCTCAACCAGATGCCGCGGTTCGCCATGTACCGGGATGGCGATCTGCGGGCGCGCCAAGCGATACATCTCAGCCAGTTCATCGCGCGAGGGATGGCCCGAGACATGGACGAAGGCGTCCTTCTCGGTGATCACCTCGATCCCGCGGCTGACCAGTTCGTTATGCACCCGAAACAGAGCGCGCTCGTTGCCGGGAATAATCTTGGATGAAAAGACAGCTGTGTCGTCCGGCGACAGGACCACATGCGGATGACTGCCGAAGGCAATCCTGGACATGGCGCCACGCGGCTCGCCCTGGCAGCCGGTGCAGATATACATCACCTTCTCGCGCGGCAGATATCCGCATTCGCGCTCGTCCACCAGATTGGGAATGCTCTGCAGGTAGCCGTTTTCCTGCGCCGCCGCGATGAAGCGATGCAAAGAGCGGCCGATCAGGCAGACATGGCGGTCGAGATGCCGGGCGACCGCGATCAAGGTCTCCAGACGGGCGAGGTTGGACGAAAAGGTGGTGACGGCAATCCGCCCGGGCTTGCCGGCCAGCACTTTCATCAGGCTGTCATGGACCTCGCCTTCCGAACCCGAGCTGCCGTGGTTGAAGACATTCGTGCTGTCGCAGACCAATGCCAGCACGCCTCTATCGCCATAGGAACGCAGCGTCTCGACTTCCGTCTGCGGTCCCAGCATGGGACGCGGGTCGAGCTTCCAGTCGCCCGTATGCAGAACCACGCCGCGCGGCGTCTCGATCGCCAGTGCCTGGCTCTCCGGTGTGGAATGCGTGATGCTCATCGAGCGGATACGGAACGGCCCCAGCTCTATGGTATCGCCCGGCCGGTAGATATTGATCGGGACGTCGTTCTCCATCCCCTTTTCGGCCAGTTTGCGGCGGAGCACCGAGGCAGCGAAGCCGGTTGCCCAGACGGGGCATTGCAACTCATTCCATAGATGGCTGACGGCGCCGAGATGATCCTCATGCGCATGCGTCAACACGATTCCCAGCAGCCGTTCACGCCGCCCGGCAATCCAGGTCACATCCGGCGCCACCAGATCGACACCCGGCATGCCTTCATCGGCAAAACTGGTGCCGAGATCGACCATCAGCCACTGATCCCCATACCCATACAGGTTGAGGTTCATGCCGATCTCGTTCACACCGCCGAGCGGAAGGAAATAAAGGCTGTCTTTGTCGAGGCGTTCAGACATCGGTTTGGTTGAAGCCGTTCTTAATTGCTGCGCGTACTGCGCCGGTAGATCTCGACCAGGCCGCGAGCCGTCAAATCCGGAACGACCTGTTCGATCACTTGAGTGGCGCCGTCGAAAACGGGCGCAAGGCCGCCCGTGGAAATCACCTTCATCGGCCGGCCGAATTCCTCACGAATACGCGCCACGATCCCTTCGATCAATCCCACATAGCCCCAGAAAACGCCGGAATGCATACAGGCAACGGTGTCCGTTCCGATCACCCGCTTGGGCTTCTCGACAACGATCCGCGGCAGCAGCGCGGTGGCATTGACCAGCGCCTCGATGGAAAGGTTGATGCCCGGCGCAATCACGCCGCCGCAATAACTGCCCTCCTCATCCACCACGTCGAAGGTGGTGGCGGTTCCGAAATCAACGACGATCATCGGCGTGCGCGGGAACAACACGCCCGCGCCCACCGTGTTGCAGATGCGGTCCGCTCCAGCGCCCTGCCCCTTGATCTGGATGCCGTATTTCACATTCGGCTCGCCCAGCACCAGCGGCTCGGTATGGAAATAGCGGGTGCAAAGCCGGCGCAGATTGAAAGTCGCCTGGGGCACCACGCTGCCGATGATGGCGCCGGTGATGGACTTGGGGTCGATTTTCTCGATCGCCATGAGCTGGAACAGCCAGACGGCGTGTTCGTCGGCGGTTCGCATCGCGGTGGTGTGCTGGCGCCATTCACCAACGATCCGGTCGCCGTCGATGACGCCGAATTTCACATTGGTGTTGTTCGCATTGATGGCGAGCAGCATCGCTTTTGTCTCCTGTCAGCCGACCGGAAAAACGTCACCGGCGGTAATCGCCTGGCGGCGACCATCCGGCAAATCCAACAGCAGCGCGCCGCTTTCGTCCAGCGCTGCGAAACACCCGTGCAATTCGCCACCGGGCAGACGCACCACCACTGGCTGTCCCAGACCCTGCGCCCGCGCAAGCCATGCGCTGCGCACCGGCGCAAAGCCCTCGGCCTGCCAGCGGTTATGCCAATAAGCAAAGCGCGCCAGCAGCCATTCGGCGAATACCGGCGGCTCCACTGAAGTTCCCTGGCTGGACAGATCAGTGACCGGATAAGGCGTGCCGGCCGGGTGATGCGCCAGATTAACGCCGATGCCGATGACGACCCATTCCAGCCCCGCATCGGCTCCGGTGCGCGATTCCAGCAGGATGCCGGCGATCTTGGCGCCATTCACCAGCACATCGTTGGGCCATTTGCAGGCGATGCGGCTGGCCAGATCAGGCGCCGCCAGTTCCAGCGTCTCGGCCAAAGCGACGGCAGTCAGAAAGGACAACTTTGCGGCCTCGGCCGCGCTGACCCGGGGCCGCAGCAGCAATGACAGAAAGAGATTGCCTTCCGGGGAATCCCACGCGCGGCCGCGCCGCCCTCGCCCAGCCGTCTGACGCCGCGCCAGAACCGCCAGACCTTCCGCCGCCCCCGCTTCAGCCTGGCGGCGGATTTCCTCATTGGTGCTGTCGAGGACGTCGAACGCCCGGAGCGTCCAGGCCGTCATTCGCTCTCGAACAGCATCGGCATTACGGGAACAGCGCCTTGGCGGCCGTCTGCGCAGCCGCCAGCAGCGGAGCCGGCCAGACGAAATACAGGATGGTGAACAGGCCGGTCACGGTCATGACCACGCCCAGCTCGCCACGCACCGGCTTGGCCAGCGGTTCCGCCGCCTCGTCGAAATACATGATCTTGACGATGCGGAGGTAGTAATAGGCGCCCACCACCGAGGACAGGACGCCGATCACTGCCAGCGTATAGAGGCCGGCATTGATGGCGGCCATGAAGATGTAGAACTTGCCGAAGAAACCAGCCAAAGGCGGCACGCCGGCCAGCGAAAACATGAAAGCAGCCATCAGCAGCGCCATGCCCGGATGGGTTTTGGCCAGGCCGGCCAGATCCGCCACGCCTTCCACCATCCGGTCCTTCTGGCGCATCGCCAGGATGCAGGCGAAGGTGCCGACATTCATGGCCAGATAGATGGCCAGATAGATCAGGATGCCGCGAATGCCCTCCTCCGTGCCGGCAGCCAAGCCGATCAGGGCATAGCCGACATGGCCGATAGAGGAATAGGCCATCAGGCGCTTGATGTTGCTTTGCGCGATGGCGGCAAAGGCACCGAGAACCATGCTGAGCGCGCTGATCACGATCACGATCTGCTGCCATTCGCCGGCGATGTCGCCGAACGGGGAAAGCAGCGCGCGGACGAACAGAGCCATCGCAGCCACCTTCGGGGCAACGGCGAAGAAAGCCGTGACCGGGGTCGGCGCGCCTTCATAGACGTCTGGGGTCCACATATGGAACGGCACGGCCGAGACCTTGAAGGCCAGACCGGCGCTGAGGAAGACGATGCCGATCACCAGACCGATCGAGGCCTGACCCGAGCCCTGCAGCGATTGGGCGATCAGGTCGAAGCTGGTCGAACCGGCGAAGCCGTAGATCATCGAGGCGCCGTAGAGCAGCATACCCGAGCTCAAGGCACCGAGCATGAAATACTTCAGGCCTGCCTCGGTGGCGCGGCTGGAATCGCGCTTGAACGCCGCCATGACATAGAGCGACAGCGACTGCAGCTCGAGGCCCAGATACAGCGCGATGAGATCGTTGGCCGAGATCATCATCAGCATGCCGGTGGTGGCCAGCAGGATCAGCACCGGATATTCGAACCGCTCCATCCGTTCGGTACGGATATAGCCGAGTGAGAGGATGATCGAGAAAGCCGAGCCCAGCAGGACAAGGATTTTGGCAAAGCGGCCGAAGCCATCGGCGATGAACATGTTGCCAAAGGTCGTAACCGACGCCGACGGCTGAACGCAGATCAGCCCCACGGCCACGGCGAGAACCAGAACCGCCAGCCAGGATACCAGACGGGTGGAGCCGTCGCCTTTGAAGACGCCGAGCATCAACAGCGCCATCGCCGCGAGGGCGAGCCAGATTTCCGGATAGGCCGGAGCGAGCGCGGGCAAGGTCGAAGCGGTCACGTTGGAACTCCTAGCGGGCAGCCGTGGCTACCGCCTTGGCGGCAGCCAGCGCAGTCTGGTGCTGGTCGAGCAGGTTCTTCACCGACACGGTCATGACATCGAGGAACGGTGCCGGGTAGATGCCCATCCACAAGGCGAGGATGACGAGCGGCGCGAACGTGGCGATCTCGCGTGGGCTGAGATCCAGCATGGCCTTGAGGTCAGGCTTGGTCAGCTCGCCCCAAACGACCTTGCGATAGAGCCACAGCGCATAACCGGCCGAGAGAATGACGCCCGTGGTGGCCAGCAGCGCAACCCAGGTATTGGCCTGGAAGGCGCCGACCAGCGTCAGCAATTCGCCGACGAAGCCGCTGGTGCCCGGCAGGCCGACGTTGGCCATGGTGAACAGCATGAAGACCACGGCGTATTTCGGCATGTTGTTGGCAAGGCCGCCATAGCGGGCGATCTCACGGGTATGCAGCCGGTCGTAGACGACGCCGACGCACAGGAACAGGGCGCCGGAGACGATGCCGTGGCTCAGCATCTGGAAGATGGCGCCTTCGATGCCCTGGGTGTTCAGCGCGAAGATGCCCATGGTCACGAAGCCCATATGGGCGACCGACGAATAGGCAATCAGCTTCTTCATATCCTCCTGCATCAGCGCCACCAGCGAGGTGTAGATGATGGCGATGACGCTGAGGGCGAAGACGAAGGGCGCGAAGTATTCGCTGGCCAGCGGAAACATCGGCAGCGAGAAGCGCAGGAAACCGTAGCCGCCCATCTTCAGCAGCACGGCAGCCAGGATGACCGAGCCGGCCGTCGGCGCTTCGACGTGGGCGTCGGGCAGCCAGGTATGCACCGGCCACATCGGCATCTTCACCGCAAACGAGGCGAAGAAAGCCAGCCACAGCCAGGTCTGCGCCTCAGGCGAGAACAGGCCGGTCTTCATCAGGCTCGGGATATCGGTCGTACCGGCGGTGAAATACATGTACAGGAGCGCCAGCAGCATCAGCACCGAGCCGAGCAGCGTATAGAGGAAGAACTTGAAGGTGGCGTAGACGCGCCGCTTGCCGCCCCAGATGCCGATGATCAGGAACATCGGGATCAGGCCTGCCTCGAAGAACAGGTAGAACAGCACCAGGTCGAGCGCGCAGAAGACGCCGATCATCAGCGTCTCCATGATCAGGAAGGCGATCATGTATTCCTTGACGCGTGTCTCGATGGCCTCCCAAGAGGCCAGGATGCAGAGCGGCATCAGGAAAGTGGTGAGGATGACGAACAGCATCGAGATGCCGTCCACACCCATGTGATAATTGATGCCAGCGCCAATCCACTCGATCTTCTCGACAAACTGGAAGTTAGCCGTCGAGTTATCGAAGTTCAGCCAGATCAGCAGCGAAACGGCGAAGGTGATCGTAGTGGTCCAAAGCGCCACCGACCGCGCGTTGCGGGCGACGATCTCTTCCTGGCCCCGAGCCAGGAAAATGAAGGCCGCGCCGACCAGCGGCAGGAACGTGACGATCGACAGCAAGGGCATGCTCGACATCTTCTCAGTGCCCCATAACGGTAAAGAAGTAGGTCACCAGCGCCGCTACGCCGACCAGCATGGCGAAGGCGTAGTGATAGACGTAGCCGGATTGCAGGATACTGGCACGCTTGGCCAGACGGACCACCGTGGCAGCGAAGCCATCGGGGCCAAGGCCGTCGATGATCTTGCCGTCACCGCCCTTCCAGAACAGGCGGCCGAGCCACATGGCAGGGCGCACGAACAAAAAGTCGTAAATCTCGTCGAAATACCACTTGTTCAGCAGGAACTGATACAACACCTGATGCTGCTTCACAGCCCGCGCCGGCAGGCCGGTATCGCGGATATAGGCAATCCAGGCAACGAAGATGCCAACCAGGCCGACCACGATAGGGCCAAGCTTGACCCAGAGCGGCACGTCATGGGCGGCTTCCATCGCCTTGTGATCCGGCAGGATCACGATCGAGTTGCCCCAGAATTCCTGCCAGTGATGGCCGATCATGCCCGGCGCGAAGGCGACACCGGCAAACAGCGCGCCGGCAGCCAGCACGAAGAGCGGGACCAGCATGACCCATGGGCTCTCATGCACATGCTCCATGACATGATGATCCGCGCGCGGCTCGCCATGGAAGGTCATGAATAGCAGGCGCCAGGAATAGAAGGCGGTCAGGATCGCCGCGGCCATGCCGAGCACGAAGGCATACTGCCCCACCCCGCTGCCGGCTGCGAAGGCGGCTTCGAGGATCATGTCCTTCGAGTAGTAGCCGGCAAAGAACGGCAGACCAGCCAGGGCCAGGCTGCCGATCCACATCATCGCGTAGGTGATCTTGATGTGCTTCCACAGACCGCCCATCTTGCGCATGTCCTGCTCGCCATCGACGGCATGGATCACCGAGCCCGCGCCCAGGAACAGCAGCGCCTTGAAGAAGGCGTGGGTGAACAGGTGGAAGATCGCGGCCGGATAGGCCGAGACGCCCAGCGCAAAGAACATGTAGCCGAGCTGCGAGCAGGTCGAATATGCGATCACGCGCTTGATGTCGTTCTGGGCCAGGCCGACGGTAGCAGCGAAGAACGCCGTCGAAGCGCCGATGACAGTGACAAAAGCCAGCGTATCGGGCGCGTATTCGAACAGCGGCGAACAGCGCGCCACCATGAAGACGCCCGCGGTAACCATGGTCGCAGCATGGATCAGCGCCGAAACCGGGGTGGGGCCTTCCATTGCGTCCGGCAGCCAGGTGTGCAGGCCGAGCTGAGCCGACTTGCCCATAGCGCCGAGGAACAAGAGGAACGTGGCGACAGTCAGGATGTCCCACTCGCCGCCCAGGAAGTTGAAGGTCTTGCCAGCAAGGTCGGGGGCAGCAGCGAAGACCGTCTCGAAGCTGACCGAACCGGTGGCGAAGAACAGCGTCATGATGCCAAGCGCGAAGCCGAAATCGCCGACACGGTTGACGACGAAGGCCTTGATCGCCGCGGCATTGGCCGAGGGCTTGTGGAACCAGAAGCCGATCAGCAGGTAGGAGGCCAGACCAACGCCTTCCCAGCCCATGTAGAGCTGCACGAAGTTGTCCGCCGTGACCAGCATCAGCATGGCGAAGGTGAACAGCGACAGATAGGCAAAGAAACGCGGCCGGCTGGGATCGTGGCTCATATAGCCGACGGAGTAGATGTGCACCAAAGCCGAGACCGTGTTCACCACCACCAGCATGACGGCAGTGAGCTGGTCGATCTTCAGCGCCCAATCGACGCTGAAGCTGCCGGAATCGATCCAGTCGAGCACCTTCACAGTGACCACGTTACCCTGGCCGACGACCTGATACAGCGCCACCCAGGACAGGATCGCGCCGATGCCGACGGCAATGCAGGTCGCCGCCATGGAGGCCGCATCGCCGATCCGGCGGCCGAAGAAGCCGGCAACGATCGCAGCCAGCAGCGGCAGGAAAACGATCAGATGGTATATCGTCATCGCCGCCTCTTAACCCTTCATCAAATTGATGTCTTCGACCGCGATGGTGCCGCGGTTGCGGAAATAGACCACCAGGATGGCCAGGCCGATGGCCGCCTCGCCGGCCGCCACGGTCAATACGAACAGCGCAAAGACCTGGCCGACCAGATCCTGCAGATGCGTTGAGAACGCCACCAGGTTGATGTTGACGGCCAGCAGCATCAGCTCGATCGACATCAGGATGACGATCACGTTCTTACGGTTCAGGAAGATGCCGATGATCCCGAGCGTGAACAGGATGGCGGCAACCGTGAGGTAATGTCCAAGTCCGATGGTCATGATCAGATTCCCTGCCCCGGCTCGACCTTCTTGATCGCCACGGCGTCTTCGCGGCGGCGGCTCACCTGCTCGGCGATGTTCTGGCGCCGCACGCCCGGACGGGAACGCAGCGTCAGAACGATGGCGCCGATCATGGCGACCAGCAGGATCAGGCCGGCGCCTTGGAACAGATAGATGTATTTGGTGTAGAGCACCGCACCCAGCGCATGGGTGTTGGTGACGTCTTCAATGGGGGGGATCGGGTCCATCGCGACCTGCTGGGCTGCCGGCGCCACCGCCCAGCTGCCAAGCACCAGCGCAAGTTCGATCAGCAGGATGGCGCCCACCAGACCGCCGATCGGCAGGTACTGGAGGAAGCCCTGGCGCAGCTCGACGAAATTGATGTCGAGCATCATCACCACGAACAGGAACAGCACCGCGACGGCGCCGACATAGACGATCACCAGGATCATCGCCAGGAACTCGGCGCCCATCAGAACGAACAACCCGGCCGCATTGAAGAAGGCCAGGATCAGGAACAATACGCTGTGTACCGGATTGCGTGACGCGATCACCATGAAGGCCGAAGCCACGGTGATCGCCGCAAACAGGTAAAAGGCCAAGGCCTGGATGATCATGTCTACCCCCTCGCCGTCAGCGCGCTCAACGGTACGGCGCGTCCGCGGCGATGTTGCGCGAAATCTCGTATTCCCAGCGCTCACCATTCGCGAGCAGCTTGTTCTTGTCGTAAAACAATTCCTCGCGGGTCTCGGTGGCGAACTCAAAGTTCGGACCTTCGACGATGGCATCCACCGGGCAGGCTTCCTGGCAGAAGCCGCAATAGATGCACTTCGTCATGTCGATGTCGTAGCGCGTGGTGCGGCGCGAGCCGTCTTCCCGCGGCTCGGCCTCGATGGTGATGGCCAGCGCCGGGCAGATCGCCTCGCACAGCTTGCAGGCGATGCAGCGCTCTTCGCCATTGGCGTAGCGGCGCAAGGCATGCTCACCGCGGAAACGCGGGCTGAGCGGTCCCTTTTCGTAGGGATAGTTCACCGTCGCCCGCTTCTTGAACATGTAGGCGAAGGTGAGTCCCAGGCCTTTGAGAACTTCCCAGAGGAAGATTGTGCGGGCGCTACGGTCGAGAAATGCCATAACCGGTACTCCTACTTCATGCCCTGAGGCAGCAGGTCGAAGGCGACCAGCACGCCGGCGGTGGCAATCACCCAGAACAGCGACACCGGCAGGAAGACCTTCCAGCCCAGACGCATCAGCTGGTCATAGCGATAGCGCGGCACGGTGGCGCGCACCCAGATGAAGACGAACAGCAAGACGAAGATCTTGAGGCAGAACCAGACGATGCCCGGGATCCAATTGAATGGCGCAATGTCCAGCGGCGGCAGCCAGCCTCCCAGGAACAGGATGGAGGTCATGCCCGACATCAGGATCATGTTCGCGTATTCGCCAAGGAAGAACAGCGCGAAGGTCATCGACGAATATTCGACCTGATAGCCAGCGACCAGCTCGGCCTCGGCTTCCGGCAGGTCGAAGGGATGCCGGTTGGTCTCCGCCAGGGCCGAGATGAAGAAGATGACGAACATCGGGAAGAGCGGCAGTGCAAACCAGACCGTCTTCTGCGCTTCCACGATATCGACGAGGTTGAGCGAGCCGACGCAGAGCAGCACGGTGATGATCACGAAGCCCATCGAGACTTCGTAGGACACCATCTGCGCCGAGGAGCGCAGCGCGCCGAGGAAGGCATAACGCGAATTCGACGACCAGCCGGCGATGATGATGCCGTAGACGCCAAGCGAGGAGATCGCGAAGAGATACAGCACGCCGACATTGATGTCGGCGATCACCCAGCCATCGGCCACCGGGATCACCGCCCAGGCAATCAGCGCCAGGATGAAGGTGATGCAGGGTGCGGCGATGAACAGGAACTTGTTCGCACCCGACGGGATGATCGGCTCCTTGAAGATCAGCTTCACGGCATCCGCGAAGGGCTGCAGCAGGCCGAAGGGGCCGACCACGTTCGGGCCCATGCGCAGCGACATCGCCGCCAGCACCTTGCGCTCCATCAGGGTCAGGTAGGCCACCGCGATCAGCAGCGGCACGACGAGCATCAGGATATGGACCAGGATCGTCCCGCCCGGGAAGACATAACCGGTCCAGAGCGTGTTCCAGAAAGCGTCAGTCATGGGTGCCCGTCTTCGGCGTGGTTTCGCCGCGCGCGATGGCAGAGCATTCGGCCATGACAGCCGAGGCGCGGGCGATCGGGTTGGTCAGGTAGAAATCGTCAATCGGTGACTTGAATGGCGCGTCGGTGATCGAACCCGGCGTGCCGAAGCTGCCCCAGGCAGCCGGCGTCAGCTTGTCGACGGCGGCGAAATGCGGCGCCGCCTCCAGCATGCGGCGGCGCAGCTGGCCGAGATTGTCGTACGGCAGGGTCTGGCCGAGCACGTCCGACAGGGCGCGGATGATCGCCCAGTCCTCACGGGCCTCGCCCGGCGGAACCGCAGCGCGACGGCCAAGCTGCACGCGGCCCTCGGTATTCACCCAGGTGGCGTCCTTCTCGGGATAGGCCGCGCCCGGCAGGATCACGTCGGCGCGCTTGGCGCCGGCATCGCCATGGCTGCCCTGATAGACGACGAAGGCCGAACCGAAGGCGCTGGTGTCGAGCTCATCGGCACCGAGCAGGTAGACGAACTTCACCGCCCCCGAAATCGCACCGGCCTGGATCGCCGCAACGTCGCGGCCGCCCTCGCCCGGCACGAAGCCGAGATCGAGCGCGCCGACACGGCTGGCAGCCGTGTGCAGCATGTTGAAGCCGTTCCAGCCGTCCTTCACCAGACCGCAGTTCTCGGCCACCTGGCGGGCGAGCGCCAGGATGGCGGCGCCATCGGCCCGCGTGAGCGCACCCTGACCGATGATCAGCATCGGCCGCTGGGCGGACTTCAGCACGTCCGCGAAAGCATGCTTGCCTTCGGCAATGTCCTTCAGCGTCGACGGACCGGCGCCAAGGTAATCGACGCGATAGGTCAGCGGCACCTGCTCGCCGATCAGACCGATCTTGACGTTGCCGCGCAGATAGCGCTTGCGGATACGGGCGTTGATCAGGGCCGCTTCGCGGCGCGGATTGGTGCCGACCAGCAGGATCGCATCGGCCTCTTCAATGCCGGCGATGCCGCTGTTGAAGAGATAGCCGGCGCGGGTCGCCGGGTCGATCTTGGCCCCGTCCTGACGGCAATCCAGATTGGGCGAGCCCAGCTTGCCCATCAGATCCTTGAGGGCCATGACGCTCTCGGCGCAGGCGAGATCGCCCGCGATGGCGGCGATCTGGCTGCCATTCAGGCCCTGCAGCGCATTGGCAATGGCCGCGAAGGCCTCGCCCCAGGAGGCTTCCTGCAGCTTGTCGTCCTTGCGCACATAGGGGCGGTCCAGACGGCGATGCTTCAGGCCGTCATAGGCGAAGCGGCTCTTATCCGAGAGCCATTCCTCGTTGACCTCTTCGTTCAGGCGCGGCAGCACGCGCATCACTTCGCGGCCGCGCACGTCGATGCGGATGTTGGCGCCGACGGCATCCATCACGTCGACGCTTTCGGTCTTGCGCAATTCCCAGGCGCGCGCGGTGAAGGCGTAGGGCTTGGAGGTCAGCGCACCTACCGGGCAGAGGTCGATGACGTTGCCGGACAGCTCCGAGGTCAGCGCCTGCTCAAGATAAGTGGTGATCTGCATGTCCTCGCCGCGGCCAATGGCGCCGAGTTCGGGCACGCCGGCGATCTCCTGCGCGAAGCGGATGCAGCGCGTGCAGTGGATGCAGCGCGTCATCACCGTTTCGATCAGCGGGCCCATATACTTGTCTTTGACCGCGCGCTTGTTCTCGTCATAGCGCGAGGTGCCACGGCCATAGCCCATGGCCTGGTCCTGCAGGTCGCACTCGCCGCCCTGGTCGCAGATCGGGCAGTCCAGCGGATGGTTGATCAGCAGGAATTCCATCACGCCTTCGCGGGCCTTCTTGACCATCGGCGTGTCAGTCTTGATCACCATGCCATCGGCGGCCGGCATCGCGCAGGATGCGATCGGCTTCGGCGCCTTCTCCTGCTCGACCAAGCACATACGGCAATTGCCGGCGATCGACAGGCGCTCGTGATAGCAGAAACGCGGGATTTCCTTGCCGGCCGCTTCGCAAGCCTGCAGCACAGTCGAGCCGGGCTCGACCGTTACCTCAATCCCGTCAATGGTCAACGTGGGCATGCGTCTACCTTCCCCGCCTACGCTTCGCTACCGTCACTCGGCCGCAACCGGCAGAACCGGCTGGCCAGCATGGCGGGCGTCGATGCGGCGTTCGATTTCGCCGCGGAAATGCCGGATCAGGCCCTGGATCGGCCACGCCGCGGCATCGCCGAGCGCGCAAATCGTATGGCCTTCCACCTGCGTGGTGACCTCGAGCAGCATGTCGATCTCGCGCTTCTCGGCGCGGCCCTCGACCAGACGCTCCATCACCCGCCACATCCAGCCGGTGCCTTCGCGGCACGGCGTGCACTGGCCGCAGGATTCATGCTTGTAGAACTTCGACAGGCGCGCGATGGCGCGCACGATGTCGGTCGACTTGTCCATGACGATGACGGCCGCGGTGCCAAGGCCCGAGCGCTGAGCACGCAGGCTGTCGAAATCCATCAGCACGTCGTCGCAGATTTCCTTGGGCAGCAGCGGCACGGAGGAGCCGCCCGGGATCACGGCCAGCAGGTTGTCCCAGCCGCCGCGCACGCCGCCGGCATGCTTCTCGATCAGCTCCTTGAGCGGGATGCCCATCTCCTCTTCCACATTGCACGGCTTGTTCACATGGCCGGAAATGCAGAAGACCTTGGTGCCGGTGTTGTTCGGCCGGCCGAGGCTGGCAAACCAGTCGCCGCCGCGGCGCAGGATGGTCGGCACCACCGCGATGCTTTCCACATTGTTGACCGTGGTCGGGCAGCCCCAGACGCCGACATTGGCCGGGAAAGGCGGCTTCAGGCGCGGCTGGCCCTTCTTGCCCTCCAGGCTTTCGATCAGCGCGGTTTCCTCGCCACAGATATAAGCGCCGGCGCCGCGATGGATGTAGACGTCGAAATCGTAGCCCGAGCCGCAGGCATTCTTGCCGATCAGACCGGCGGCATAGGCTTCGTCGATGGCGGCCTGCAGGTTCTGGGCCTCGCGGTAGAACTCGCCACGGATATAGATGTAGGCCGCCACCGCGCGCATGGCGAAACCGGCGATCAGGCAGCCTTCAACCAGCTTATGCGGATCGTGACGCATCATGTCGCGGTCCTTGCAGGTTCCCGGCTCGCCCTCGTCGGCATTGACCACGAGATAGCTGGGGCGCCCGTCGGACTGCTTGGGCATGAAGGACCATTTCAGGCCGGTCGGGAAGCCCGCGCCGCCGCGGCCGCGCAGACCGGACTTCTTCACCTCTTCGATGATCCAGTCCTGTCCCTTCTCAAGAATGGCCTTGGTATTGTCCCAATCGCCGCGCTTGCGGGCAGCTTCAAGCCGCCACGACTGCTGGCCGTAGAGATTGGTGAAGATGCGGTCCTTGTCCTGCAACATGGGGCTGGCTCCGCCTTAATCGTCACTGCCGCCAGCGGAGGCCGGCGGATTGAAGCTGGTCAATGTGGTCGGACCGCCGAACGGCTCGGAGGACAGACGGCCGTTCTGCGGGCCGGGCTTCGGCGTCTCGCCACGTTTCAGCGCCTCCAGAATCTTGCCGGTCGACTCCTCGTCCAGATCCTCGTAGAAGTCGTCGCCGATCTGCATCATCGGCGCATTCACGCAGGCGCCGAGGCATTCCACCTCGATCACGGTAAACTTGCCGTCCGGCGTCGTCTCGCCCGGGCCGATGCCAAGATGCTTCTTGCAGGCCGCAACCACCTTGTCGGAGCCGCGCAGCCAGCACGGCGTCGTCGTGCAGACCTGGATGAAGTTCTTCCCGACCGGTGCCAGGTTGTACATCGTGTAGAAGCTGGCGACCTCGAGCACGCGGATCACCGGCATGCCGAGCATCTCGGCGATGTAGCGGATCGCCGCCTGCGGAACCCAGTTGTCGTGCTGACGCTGGGCCAAGTCGAGCAGCGGCATGACCGCGCTCTGCTGGCGGCCCTGCGGATACTTGGCGATGATCTTCTTCGCCAGCTCCAGATTCTCCGGCGTGAACTCGAAGCTCGCCGGCTGCTGCTCGGGGGGTGCGATATGGACGCCACTCATCGATCGATCTCCCCGAACACGATATCCATGTTACCGACGATAGAGACGGCGTCGGCCAGCATATGCCCCTTCGACATGAAGTCGGTGGCCTGCAGATGGGCAAAGCCCGGCGCATGGATGCGGCACCGGTACGGTTTGTTGGTGCCGTCCGAAATCAGATAGACGGCGAACTCGCCCTTCGGCGCCTCGACGGCGGCGTAGGTTTCGCCAGCCGGCACGTGGAAGCCTTCGGTGTAGAGCTTGAAGTGATGGATCAGCGCTTCCATCGAGCGCTTCATCTCGCCACGCCGCGGCGGCACGATCTTGCGGTCGTCGGACGAAACCGGGCCGCCTGGCATCGTCTCGATGCACTGCTTGATGATCCGGGCACTCTGGCGCATCTCCTCGATGCGGCACAGATAGCGGTCGAAGCAATCGCCGTTCTTGCCGACCGGAATATCGAAATCGTACTTCTCGTAGCCGTCGTAAGGCTGCGACTTGCGCAGGTCCCAGGCAACGCCCGAGCCGCGCAGCATCACGCCGGAGAAGCCCCAGTCCATCGCATCCTTGGCGCTGATCACGCCGATATCAACGTTGCGCTGGCGATAGATGCGGTTCTCGGTCAGCAGGCCTTCGATATCATCGATCACCTTCAGCATGCGCGGCAGGTAATTGATGATGTCCTCGTCCATGCCTTTGGGCATGTCCTGGTGCACGCCGCCGGGACGGAAATACGCCGCATGCATGCGGGCGCCCGAGACCCGCTCGTAGAACTCCATCAGCTTCTCGCGCTCTTCGAAGCCCCAGAGCGCCGGCGTCATCGCACCGCAATCGAGCGCATGCGTGGTGACGTTGAGCAGATGGTTCAACAGGCGGCTGATCTCGGCAAACAGCACGCGGATCGCCTGACCGCGCGCCGGCACTTCCAAGCCGAGCAGACGCTCGGTGGCCAGCACGAAGGCGTGCTCCTGGCTCATCGGCGCGACATAGTCGAGCCGGTCGAAATAAGGCATCGCCTGGAGATACGTCTTGTATTCGATCAGCTTCTCGGTGCCGCGATGCAGCAGGCCGATATGCGGATCGCAACGCTCGACGATCTCGCCATCCAGCTCCATCACCAGGCGCAGCACGCCGTGGGCCGCAGGATGCTGCGGCCCGAAATTGACCATGTAGTTGGCAATCGTGACTTCGGCCATCTTAGGACTTGGCCCCCTCGCCCGCCTTCTCGTCGCCCGGCAACACGTACTGGGCGCCTTCCCACGGACTCATGAAATCGAAACGGCGGAATTCCTGCGTCAGCTGCACCGGCTCGTAGACCACGCGCTTCTGCTCGTTGTCGTAACGCACCTCGACATAGCCGCTGAGTGGGAAGTCCTTGCGCTGCGCATGACCCTCGAAGCCGTAATCGGAGAGGATGCGGCGCAGGTCCGGATGGCCGGAGAACATCACGCCATACATGTCCCAGGTTTCGCGCTCGAACCAGCCGGCGGAAGAGAAAACGCCGGTCACGGACGGCACCGGCGTCTCCTCGTCAGTCTCCACCTTTACGCGGATGCGCTGGTTCAGCTTCAGGCTGAGCAGGTGATAGACGACGTCGAAACGCTTGGGCCGCTCCGGCCAGTCGACGCCGCAGATGTCCATCAGCTGGGCGAACTGGCAATTGCCATCGTCGCGCAGGAAGGTCAGCACCTTGGTGATGCGCTCGGCGGGAACGCGGATCGTCAGCTCGGCCTTGGCGACGCTCCATTCGAGCACGTCAGCTCCAAGGCTGGCCGCGATATGCTCGCCAAGCTCACGCAGCGCCTGCTCCTGCTTGTGCACGAGCGTCTTCCTATCTGGGGCAGTGGTCTCGGTCATACTCGCCGTCCTCAGCGCACGCGTCAGCGCGCAATCGTTCCGGTGCGCCAGATCTTCTTCTGCAATTGCAGAAGACCGTAGACCAGCGCCTCGGCAGTTGGCGGACAGCCGGGGACGTAGACGTCGACCGGAACGATGCGGTCGCAGCCGCGCACCACCGAGTAGGAATAATGGTAATAGCCGCCGCCATTGGCGCAGCTTCCCATCGAGATGACGTAGCGCGGCTCGGCCATCTGGTCGTAGAGCTTGCGCAGCGCCGGCGCCATCTTGTTGGTCAGCGTGCCGGCGACGATCATCACGTCGGACTGGCGGGGCGAAGCGCGCGGCATCGAACCGAAGCGGTCGAGATCGTAACGCGCCATGTAAGCGTGAATCATCTCCACGCCGCAGCAGGCCAGGCCGAAGGTCATCGGCCAGAGCGAGCCGGTGCGCGCCCAGTTTGCCAGCTTGTCGAGCGTGGAGATCACCACGCCCTTATCGGCCAGCTCGTCGGAGATATCCTTGAAGAACGTGTCCTGCGGGGAACCGGGCTGGACCAGATTGCTGGCCGACATGCCGGGGGCGCCGGGCAGGCCCGCCGCCTGAGGCTTGGTCATGGCGCCGTCGCTCATTCCCATTCCAGCGCTCCCTTCTTCCACTCATAAATAAAGCCGATGGTCAGAACGCCGAGGAAAACGACCATCGACCAGAAACCATACACACCGACCTCACCCAGCGAGATCGCCCAGGGGAAAAGGAAGGCCACTTCCAGGTCGAAGATGATGAAAAGGATGGCGACCAGATAGAAGCGGACGTCGAATTGTTTGCGCGAATCGCTGAACGGCTCGAAACCGCATTCGTAAGTCGAATTCTTTTCAGGATCAGGGGCGCGCTTGGCGGCCACGAAGGGCAGCAGGGCCAAGACCACAGCCAGTACGATTGCTAGGCCGAGAAAAAGCAGGATCGGCAGGTATTCCCGTAGCAGGGCGTCCACGGTCATTCCCCTTCCATAAAAAAAGCGGTCTGCTTTGGAGAGGCCCACCCCTCCCCGAAGCCGTGGCTGTTCTAGCCGGTTCTCTCTGGCGCTGCAACACGACCATTCGCCAAAAATTGCCGCAAGTGGCCGCCCCGGAACCGATTTTCGCCCTCGCTTGCGGCCGGCTGTCAGCCCTGCCTGAAGGCAGCAAAGCATGGATTTTTCTGGCGCGGAGTGCGCTGCGGCGCGTCGTGAAGCATGATGCCCGATTACCCGCAATACTGCTTTCGGTTCCTTCGCCGGCCGAAGGCTCTAAACGGAAACGCGCGGCACGCGTTCATCCGAACCACCATACGCGACGGACTTTTCCAGGTGCCGAGTCGGTCAGCCGCCGATGCGCCGTATCAGATGGCGCTCGTTACTGTTTGTTGTGATGGGATTTTCGGGATACCGGCGGGAGTGGCGAGAGTGACGGGACTTGAACCCGCGACCTCCGGCGTGACAGGCCGGCGCTCTAACCAACTGAGCTACACCCCCGCGGCAGGCGGCGGTTTACCCTCCGCCGCCGCCGAAGTCAAGCACAGGTCAGCCGAATTATGCAGCCGCGAAGCCGCTTAGATCTTCCAGCCGTTGCGCGGGCCGTTCATTGGCCTGTTTTGAGCGCCGCAGAACCAGGTTTTGCAGCTTCCGGAAGGCCTTGGTTTCGATCTGGCGCACGCGTTCCTTAGTCACGCCAAGCCGGCTGCCAAGCTCTTCCAGCGTTGTTTTCTCGTCCTTGAGCATGCGCTCGACGATGATGAGCTGTTCGCGCGGGCTCAGTTCCTTGAGCGATTCCACCAGCCATTCATGCCGCAGGCCGCCATCCATCTTCGTGGTGACGATTTCCTCCGGATTCGGATTGGGATCGGCCAGGAAGTCCTGGAAGGCGTCGCCGCCCTCTTCGCCGCCCACCGTTTCGTTCAGCGAGTGGTCGCGTGCCGCCAGGCGCTGAGCCATCGCGGCGACATCGGCTGGGGACACCTTGAGCGCCGTGGCGATCTCATCCCGCGTGGCATCGTCCAGCGTGATCGTGCCGCCACCGGCTCGTTCCAGCTTGGCGCGCAGCCAGCGAAGGTTGAAGAACAGCGCTTTTTGGCCCGCGGACGTGCCGGAGCGTACGATCGACCAGTTGCGCAGCACGTATTCCTGGATCGACGAGCGAATCCACCAGGCGGCATAGGTCGAGAACCGCACGCCGCGCTCGGGGTCGAAGCGGTTCACGGCCAGCATCAGGCCGACATTGCCCTCCTGGATCAGGTCAGGCATCGGCAGGCCGTAATTGCGGAAGCGCGCCGCAGTCGCGACCACCAGCCGGAGATAGGCCGAGATCAGCTTCTGCATGGCGGCATGCTCGCCGTTGTTGCGCCAGCGCCGGGCGAGGTCGAGTTCCTCCTCCTCGCTCAGCATGGCTTTACTCATGACGGTCGACAGATAGCGCCGGTCGGCGCCGTCCAAAGTCCGGGATGTACGCTCGGGGGCCATATTTTGCTCTCCCTCCATCGACTTTTACCCGCTGCTGTTCTAGGTTGGGTTCTTGAACGGCAGCCGGGCGGGGCTGGCTAAGTGGTATCGTGTCGATACGATCCCAAGGTTACTCCCCTCCTTCGTGGGCCGACAAGGATTTAATTTCGAGTCGATACAAAACCGTGATGCCGGTCACACCTCTCTCTGAGATCCTGACGAACGGGGAAAAAAGCCCGGTCGCTCAACGGGTTATCCTCCTCCTCGACCGCCTGTCGCGGCTGACCCGCGAGCTGCAATTCGTCGATGGCCTCAATCCCGCCCAGTGGGAAGCGCTGCGCTACATCGCCCAGGCCAACAAGCTGTCCCGCTCGCCCACCGCGCTCGCAGAATATCTCGGAGCCACCAAGGGCACGGTGTCGCAAACCCTAATCGCCCTCGAAGGCAAGGGCCTCATCACCCGCTGCAAGAAATCCTGCGACCGCCGCCAGGTGGAGCTCTGCCTGACTGAAGCCGGCGAAGCGATGCTGGCCAAGGATCCCATGCAGACGCTGGAGCGTGCCGCCACCGAGATGGCCGACGATCTGGGACCGCAGCTCGTAAAGGGCCTCACCCGACTGCTGCACGACCTGCAGACCCACCACAAGATCATGGAATTCGGCGTTTGCCAGGATTGTTCCCTCTTCTGCCTCCAGGACGATGGCGAAACCGGCGTCTGCGGCAACAACGGCCAGACGATCGACGCGCAAGAGAAGACCAAGATCTGCGTCAACTACAAAGCGGCGAGCTGAACCGGCCTCCCGCCGCCTTTCCGAAGCGATTGACGTCACGTCACCGCTTGCACGGCTGCTTTCCCCGACCTAGCGTTGAGCGCCTGCCGCCCCGCTGAGCCTCTCCTGATGAGCCTCACCAGAACTGGGAAACGTCGAATGAAATTCACTGGCACTGAATCTTACGTCGCCACGAACGACCTCAATGTCGCGGTCAACGCGGCCATTGCCCTGGAACGCCCGCTGCTGGTGAAGGGCGAACCCGGCACCGGCAAGACCGTGCTGGCCATCGAGATCGCCAAGGCGCTGAACGCGCCGCTGCTCACCTGGCATGTGAAGTCGACCACCAAGGCACAGCAGGGGCTTTACGAATACGACGCCGTCTCGCGCCTGCGCGACAGCCAGCTTGGCGACGAGCGAGTGAAGGACATCCGCAACTACATCAAGAAGGGCAAGCTGTGGGAGGCCTTCACCTCCGACGTTCGCCCCGTTCTGCTGATCGACGAGATCGATAAGGCCGACATCGAGTTTCCGAACGACCTGCTGCTCGAACTCGATCGCATGGAGTTCTTCGTCTACGAGACGGGCGAGACGATCAAGGCCAAGGTGCGCCCGATCATCGTCATCACCTCGAACAACGAGAAGGAGCTGCCGGACGCTTTCCTGCGCCGCTGCTTCTTCCACTACATCCGTTTCCCCGATCGCGAGACGATGGAGCAGATCGTCGAGGTGCATTATCCGGGCATCCAGAAGACGCTGGTGCGTGATGCGCTCAACATCTTCTACGACATCCGCGAAACGCCCGGCCTGAAGAAGAAGCCCTCGACCTCCGAACTTCTGGATTGGCTCAAGCTGCTGATGGCGGAAGATCTGCCCCCGGAGGCGCTGCGTACCAAGGAGCAAGGCAAGCTGATTCCGCCTTTGGCCGGGGCACTGCTGAAGAACGAGCAGGACGTGCATCTGTTCGAACGTCTCGCCTTCATCGCCCGCCGCGAGCGCGGCTGAGCCTGAAGCGGACCGGAACGCGAGGCCGGCATGTTCATCACCTTCTTCCTCGAACTGCGCAAAGCCAAGGTTCCCGCGACCTTGCGGGAATACCTGACGCTGATCGAGGCGATGGAAAAGGGCGTGCCGGAATACCGGGTGGAGGATTTCTACTACCTCGCCCGCGCCACCCTGGTGAAGGACGAGCGCAACCTCGACAAGTTCGACCGCGTCTTTGGGCAATGCTTCAACGGCCTGGAATTCATCGGCGCGGGCAGCGAGATCACTGCCGAGATTCCGGAGGAATGGCTGCGCAAGCTGGCCGAAAAAGTCCTGACTGAAGAGGAAAAGCGCCAGATCGAGGCGCTGGGCGGCTGGGACAAGCTGATGGAGACGCTGAAGAAGCGTCTCGAAGAGCAGAAAGGCCGCCACCAGGGCGGCAATAAATGGATCGGCACTGCCGGCACCTCTCCCTTCGGCGCCTATGGCTATAATCCGGAAGGAGTGCGCATCGGCCAGGACAAGTCGCGCAACCGCCGCGCCGTGAAGGTCTGGGACAAGCGCGAATACAAGAATCTCGACGACAGTGTCGAGATCGGCACGCGCAACATCAAGATCGCCCTGCGCCGCCTGCGCAAATTCGCCCGCGAAGGCGCCGAGCTCGAACTCGACCTGCCCGACACGATCAAGTCGACGGCCGCCAATGCCGGCTATCTCGACATCAAGATGGTGCCCGAGCGGCACAACAAGGTGAAGGTCCTGCTGCTCTTCGATATTGGCGGCTCGATGGACGACCATATCCGCGTCACCGAGGAGCTGTTCTCGGCCGCGCGCGCCGAGTTCAAGCATATGGAGTTCTTCTACTTCCACAATTGCGTCTACGAGAAGCTGTGGAAGGACAACCGCCGGCGCCACACGGAGTTCATCCCGACCTGGGAAGTGCTGCGCACCTATCAGCACGAATACAAGATCATCTTCGTCGGCGACGCGACCATGTCGCCATACGAAATCGTGCAGCCCGGCGGCAGCGTCGAGCACTGGAACGAGGAAGCCGGCTCGGTGTGGATGCAGCGCCTGCTGGACACCTATCCGAAGGCGATCTGGCTCAATCCGGTGCCGGAGAAATACTGGGATTACACCCCATCGGTGCAGCTCATGCGGCAGATCATGGGCAACCGCATGTTCCCGCTCACGCTCGACGGCATCGAGCGCGGCATGAAGGAACTGAACCGCTAGTTAGATGATGACCGCTTCGGCCGGTTCCTCGACGCGCTCGCGGGCCGGTTCGATCTGGAAGCCTTCGCGGGGCGGCAGCCGCAGCTGCATCGCCCCGATCGCATATTCCAGATTCGGCGCCGGCACTTCGTAGAGCCGGCCTTCGATCCAGCGATGCGCCGGATGGGCGAAACTGCCCGCATCGGCGCCGAGATCGGGATTGCGCACCAGCACCCGCCAGGTGCGATAGCGACGGTCCACCACATCCACCAGCGTCGCGGTGTAGCCGAGCGGCAGATCCTCCTCGCGATGGCGCCGCTGCAAGGCTTCCAGATCCGCCTCGGCGCGCTGCAGCTGCCCTTTCAGATCGGCGATCTCCTCGCGCATCGTCTCGATCATCTGTTCGGACGTTTCCGCCTGATGGGCGATCTGATCGCGCAGCGCGCTCAGCTCGTCGGCCTGCAAGCGGATGCGGTTCCAGGCAACATGCGAACGCTCGCCCAGCAGCAGGATGATCATCACCGCGATGCCGATATTGGCCGCCAATGCCAGAAAGCCGACGAATTCGGAGAGCGAGGCGTCAAACATCGCTCATCCTCAGCTTGCCGTCGAAGCGCCGGATCACCATGATCTCGGACAGTGCGCCGAACACCTTCTTGCTGCGCAGCCGCGCCATTTCCTCGTCTTCGTTGCCCCAGATGATCAGCCGCGCCGCGCGCCGGCCAGGAAACGGACAGACGGTCGAGCCCGGCCCGCTGAACATCTCGTGCATCTCCGGCCCGATCGCCTTGATGTACCAGCCCATCTGGCGTGGCCGCGGAATGCCGATCTCGTAGATCACAATGTTGTTGGGATCACTGAACTCGATTTCCTTGGCGAGCTTTTCGCCATAAGCGCTCTGTTTTTCCTGCAGCTTCAGCTCAAGCGCGGCTTTTTCCTCAAACAGCGCGTTATGCTCGCCGCTTAAGCCGACGAGCTTTTCGCGCATGTTCTCCGCTTCCTGCGCCAGGCGTTCGATTTCGAACTTGCCGCGGGCGTAATTCTTCACAAAGCGCTCAAGGCTGCTGGCGCCGAGCGAAACGGCAAAGAACATCAGCAGCGACGGCAGCAGCGCGTAAACAACGTCGGCGAGTTCCATAAAGGCGACCATTCAACCTCGTGACTTTCCAGCCGTCACTGTCAGGCAAAGCCGGAGCCAAATCAACGCCGTTTTACGGTAAACGCCGGGTGAATCTGCAAACCGGGACAGCGATTCGCGCGATCCCCTCGCCCAAGCAAAAAGGCCGGGGCAGAACCCCGGCCTTTGCAGCCGCCCAAGGGGCGGAGAAAGTAGCGGTAAGTGATCAGCGCTTCGAGAACTGGAAGCTGCGGCGGGCCTTCGGCTTGCCGTACTTCTTGCGCTCGACCACGCGCGGGTCGCGGGTCAGGAAGCCCTGAGCCTTCAGGGCCGGACGCAGCGCCGGCTCGAAATAGGTCAGCGCCTTGGAAATGCCATGCCGCAGGGCGCCCGCCTGGCCCGACAGGCCGCCGCCGGAAACGGTGGCGTAGATGTCGAACTGGCCGGTGCGGTTGGTCACCACGAAGGGCTGCTGCAGCAGCATGCGCAGAACGGGGCGAGCGAAATAGGTGGTGCTCTCCTTGCCGTTCACGATGAACTTGCCCGTGCCGGGCTTCAGCCAGACGCGGGCGACCGCGTCCTTGCGCTTGCCGGTGGCGTAGGCGCGACCGAACTTGTCCAGCTTGCGCTCGCCGGTGCCCTGGGCAGCGGCGGGAGCGGCCTTGCCGGCGAGATCGCTCTTGCTCAGATCAGCGAGTGTACGTGCCTCGGCCATGATCAGTCGTTCCTCTTATTCTTCGGATTGAGCGCGGCCACATCCAGCTTCACGGGCTGCTGCGCCTCGTGCGGATGGTTCGGGCCCTTATAGACCTTCAGCTTGGTGAGCTGGCGGCGGGCAAGCGGGCTTTCCTTCGGCAGCATGCGCTCGACGGCCTTGATGATGACGCGCTCAGGGAAGCGGCCATTGAGGCCCTCGCCGATGGTGCGGCCCTTGATGCCGCCCGGGTAGCCGGTATGCCAGTAGAAGGTCTTCTGCTGTGCCTTACGGCCGGTGACGCGCACCTTCTCGGCGTTGATCACCACGACATGATCGCCGGTATCGGCGTTCGGGGTGAAGATCGCCTTGTGCTTGCCGCGCAGACGCATGGCGATCAGGGAGGCAAGCCGTCCCAGCACCAGGCCCTCAGCGTCGATCAGCACCCACTTCTTGTCCACTTCGGACTCTTTAGCGTTGTAGGTCTTCATCGCACTTCCTAACGGGTAGAAGCCCGGGAAAGGCCATAAGGCCGTGCCACGGGCGGATCGGCGCGCACTATGGCGATTTCGCGCGCATAGTCAAATGCAATCCGCACAGAATTTCAAAGATTTACAGAGCGGTACTATAATACCAATAAACGATATTAGTAATTTCAACAACTTAAGTAAAAATACAGAAACTTACGCCATTCTGCCTACGCGGCGTGATATCAATGATTGCGGTGATATCAAATTGAGCCTTTCTGCACCGTTTCGCATCGTTGGGAACCGATTGAGCCCGTTTCAGCCCGTTTCAGCCCGTTTCGACTCGTTTGGATCCGTTCTGGCTCGTTCCCTGACCGTTTCAGCCTATTCCGCTCCGTTTGAAATGCTTCTGGCCCTGCCCACTTAGACACAGGGAATGCAGCCCCCTGCCGTGCCTAAGGTCCATCAGAACATGATGGGAACGAGGCGGCTCGATCAAACCTTCGTCGCGCCTGCTTATCCGCGCCAGCTACTTCTTCGCCGGGGGAATCGAATAGGTCAGAGTCGCATGGGCCACCGGATCGTCCCCGCTGCCATCCGACAGCAGCGTGATCTCGGCGACCGCCAGGCTCTTGCCCAGTTTGAGCATGGTGGCCTCTGCCGTCAGGCTGTGGACGCCCGGCTTGCGCAGGAAGTTGATGTTCAGATTCGTCGTGACCGCCAGCGCCACTGGGCCGATCAGGCCCAGGATCAGCAGATAGGCAGCGCAGTCGGCCAAGGTCATCATCGTGGGGCCAGAGACGGTGCCGCCGGGGCGCAGATGGCGCTCGTCGATCGGCATGCTGAGCCGCAGCTTCTGCCCGTCCCACGAATCGATACGAAACTGCGACGAGCGCATCTGCGGAAATTCCCGGTCCAGAAAAGCAGCCAGTTCGGCCTTGTCCATCTTCATGCGCTGCGGCCCTCCCCTTATTTCCGCTTAGCATCGCGGCGGACAGACGAAAAGTCCGGCCGTTACGTAAGATGGCGAAAAGCCGGGCGAAAATTTTGCTGACGGGACTTGCAGTTCGAAGCGCCTGTCGCTAGGTTGCGCGCCGCACTGATCCCAGGTAGCTCAGTGGTAGAGCAGGCGGCTGTTAACCGCCCGGTCGGGGGTTCGAATCCCTCCCTGGGAGCCATTCTCCCCAAAAGTCAGACACCTTCGGTTTCGGACGGCTCCGGCCAGCGTCATTCTGCCGCGCCGGGCATGTGCGGCGGTTTACTAATATAGTAAGCCTATTGGTAGAGCGTGCGCCGGTTCTGCCGCTGCGGGGGGAGCCGGACCGTTCTTCGGGAGCTTTCGCTTATCCGCTTCGGGGTTGGGTTGCTGACATGTCGACCGTCCTTCTGATCCTTGCCTTCTTCCTGATTGGCGTCCCCGGCGTGGTCTTCGTCATCCTTCAGGCGATCGCCGCGCATAAGCGCGCCAACCTCGCCTATGACTGGAGCCGCAGCGAGATCGCCCGCCGCACCCAGCGGGCGCACGAGCTCGAAATGGCCATCGGCAAGGAACGCGACACCATCGGCCGGCTGATGAAGGATGTTGCGGCACTGACCGCCCAGCGCAGCAAACTGGAAGCCATGCTCGAACAGAGCAAGTCGCAGCAGCAGTAAGCGCTGCGGCCAAGGGGCCCCCCTCGGTGCCCCACTTTTCAGTCTCCCACTATGTAATCCGCCAGGCTGTAGCAGTGGCTCGCCTGATAGGCATTCCGCCCGCGGTTCATATGCGTCAGGTTGAACCGGCGGATGGCACGCAAGGCACGCGGATTTGCCAGGAATTTACGGATCGATGCGGAGCCGCGGATTTTGACGACAAAGATATCGTCCCCGCGCGGGAAAAAATAACTGATGTCCTCCGGCTCCGCCACACAACCTTCGAAAAAGGCTTCGTCCAAGCTGTTCTGTCCCAGGGAATGATCGGTGGTAAAATCGGAGAGATGCACGATGCATCTCGCGCGGATGCCCTCGCCGTCTGCATAGATCGTGAAAAGCTCCATCCAGCTCGCATTGACCCGGATAAGCGGTCTGTCGGTGGTCGATGGCAGGCACGATACGGACCAATAGTGACGCTCGGTCTGCCGTGGCACGGGAACGCAGCTCTGGCCATAGATCCGGAGGATATCCAGAACCTCCGGCGCCTGCGAACGGCGCAGCAGCTTCTGGAACCGCGGAACGTATTTGAAGCGTAACTCTGGCGACTCCGCGCGCTCACCAGTATCGCGCAGGCTTATCTTTCCTTCCATCCAATCGCGCTGCTGTTCCAGATCAACGAACTGGCGCAGCCCCTTGAGGCTGCGGCGGCGACAGGAACCTCTGTCAGATGCCATGCAAATCCTGCGCTCTATGTCTCACCGACTTATCGGTGTCGCTCAACAATATAGAGCGCAGACTGCAAAGTTATGCTAGCAGTTTGGTTGCCGCCTTTTCCTGCTCCGCTGCGCTGAGCAGTTCGCGGCCGATTGCGCGGGCCCGCGCCAGATGAATGGCGGGGTCTTGCGTATCCGCTTCCAGCAGCATTTCCGAGCGCACGACGCGCGCACCGCAATAGTCGAAGATTCCATGCTCGATCTGGGTCTTCATGGCGGTGTCGTAGCCATGCCGCGCATAGAGGCCGGCATCGGCGCCGCCGATGGCGACAAGATGAACCGTCAGGCGCTGCAGCTTCTTGGTCGTGCCGCTGCCTGGCCGCTCGTCATAGGCCCAGCCATTGGAAAAGACCCGATCGATCCAGCCCTTGAGCAGCCCCGGCATCGACCACCAGTAAACCGGATAGACCAGCACCAAGGTATCGGCGTGGTCGATCCGCGCCTGTTCGGCCGCGACATCCGCAGGCGGCCCTCCCATCCGGCGATGCACCGCGTAATCGGCAGCACCGAAGCGCGGATCGAAGCCTTCCGCGGCAAGGTCGGCGATCTCGGCGCTATGGGCGGGATTGGCTTCCGTGACGCCGGCCGCGATCTCGCGGGCGATGCTGTTGGTCAGCGAGGCGGGATTCGGATGCGCTGTGACGATCAGGGCGTGCATGAGGCCTAACTCCTTGTGTGAACTGGAATTTCGAGGCATGCTTTTATATACTTTTAGTAAGTTACTTTTGGTATATAGGGATGGGAAAAGCCAAGGCAAGCAGGCAGACCGGCAAAACCGCGCGGCGGCGCCTGTCGCGCGACGAGCGGCATCGGCAGCTCATGGAGATGGCCTGGACGCTGATCCGCGAGGAAGGCAGCGATGCGCTAACGCTTGGCCGGCTGGCCGAGCGCTCGGGCGTGACCAAGCCTGTGGTCTACGATCATTTCGGCATGCGCGCTGGCCTGCTGGCGGCGCTGTATCGCGAATTCGATGTGCGCCAGACCGAACTGATGGACGCAGCCCTGGCGGCGAGCGCGCCGACCTTGGATGACCGCGCATCCGTCATCGCCGCGGCCTTCGTTGATTGCGTGCTGTCGCAGGGCCGCGAGATCCCCGGCGTGATCGCTGCCCTGGCCGGATCGCCCGAACTGGAAGCCGTCCGGCGCGAATGCGAGGCGGTCTATCTGGAGAAATGCCGCGCCGCCCTCGCCCCCTTCGCCGGTCCGCGCGGCATCACGCTTGCGGGGCTGCGGGCAATGGCGGGCGCGGCTGAAGCGCTTTCCGATGCCGCCGCCAACGGCGAGATCACGCCGCAGCAGGCGAAAGACGAACTGCGCGCGGTGATCATGGCGATGGTGCAGCGGCAATAACGCCGCTTCACGGGATCAGCGCTTCCTCAGGCCGGGATCGTAGCGATCCGTCATTGTATCGATACATCTGGGCACTTGCCTTGGTCTGCTGAACGAGACCAAGCTGGCGTCATGCTTGGCGACATCAATCTTCCGCTCATTCTTCTCGCCGCCCTTCTGGCCACCGGCAGCCCCGGTCCGGCGACGCTGGCAATTGCCGGCGCGTCGATGAAATCGGGCCGCAAATACGGCCTGGCACTGGCATCGGGCGTCAGCACCGGCTCGCTGATCTGGTCCGTGGCGGCAGCCTTCGGTCTTGGCGCGGCGATGCTGGCCAATGCCTGGGTGTTAGAAGCGATGCGCTATTGCGGCGCGGGCTACCTCCTCTACCTCGCCTTCAAATCCGCCAGGTCGGCGATGAAGCCGGACGAACTGAAGCCGGGCGAACTGAAGCCGCGCGAGGGCGTCTATCTGTCGCTCAAACGCGCCTATGCGAGCGGGCTTGCGATCCATCTGACCAATCCGAAAGCCATTCTGTTCTTCGGTTCGCTCTATGCCGTAGGCATACCGCCGCAGACCCCGCCGCAGGCACTGGCGATAGTGATCCTTGCCGTGGCGATCCAGAGCACGCTGATTTTCCATGGTTATGCGCTGCTGTTTTCCAGCGCGCCGACAATCAGGGGCTACATGCGGCTGCGGCGCTGGTTCGAAGGCGTCTTTGCCGTCGCCTTCGGCGCTGCGGGCCTGAAGATTCTCACCACGCGGCTTCAGTAAGAATGCTTCGGGCCGGCTGAGCGGCCCGAAGCGATGTCGGTTCAAACCGTTTCCATCTTCCGCGGCGCGCTTGTGGGCGTGCGCAGAATCTTGATCAGCGCGGCCAGTTCCTGATCGGCAAGGCCCGCCCGCTGCGCCTGCCGCAGCCAGCCATTCATCATGCGGGGCAGTTCCGTATTGAGCCCCAGCGATGCAGAAATCTGCTGAATGCGGGCCACGGCCGGGATCGAGATGCGCAGCGGGCTTTCCGTCACCGTGAAGTCGTCTGACTGGATCGCCTTGCTTTCATGCTCGAAGAAAGCGCCAAAGCTTGGCGACATGACGTTGACCAGTCTGCCATAGACGGCGACATCGATGCCGACGGTCTCGGCGATCCGCGCGCCATGCAGGAAGCCGGCATAGGCGCCGTAGACGTAGGACAAGGTCGCCAGATCCGCCGCAGCGGCGGCTTCAATCCGCTCGCCGAGATAGACGATGTTGCCGCCGAGGATTTTCAACGCAGCCTCCGCCTCCGCGAAGACGGCCTGCTGGCCGCTGACAAGGATCGGCGTATCCGGCTGGCCCATCTGGCTTGGCGCCGCCTGGATCGCGCCATCGAGATAGCGGCCGCCATGGGCTTCGACGAAGCTGGCGGCGCTGCGCGCATCCTCCGGGCTGCCGGTGCCGAGATTGATGATCAGGCGGCCGTGCAAGGCTGGGGCTGCTCCCGGACTGGCGAGGATTGCGTCGGCGGCGGCGTGGTCGAAAACGATAAAGAGCGTCAGCGGACTGGCGGCAATTGCTTCGGCTGGCGTCACAGCCAGCTTTGCGCCGCGCTTGACCAGGGCTGCGGCCTTCTCCGCGCTGCGGTTCCACAGCGTCACCGTCCTGCCCGCCTTGAGCATCAGATCGGCAAGCGCAACGCCCATTTGCCCAAGGCCGACAATCGTCACATCTGTCATTGATAGTCTCCTTTTTGATGTGGAGACGCTCAACTGGGGCCGCTATATCCCCTCCGACAAGTACGGACCAATTTGTCAGCTACGCACCGGCAGGTATGTAACGGCGGGAAACATGGCGAAAAAAACTTATGCCTGCGGCATCGGCCCCTCGTTTGAAGTGATCGGCGGCAAATGGAAGGCCGTCATCTTATGGGAATTGCGCGATGGCAGGCTGCGTTTCGGCGAATTGAAGCGCCGCGTGGAAGGCGCCAGCGAAAAGGTGCTGATCCAGCAATTGCGCGAGCTGGAGCGCGACAAGCTGATCACCCGCCATGTCTACCGTGAGGTGCCGCCGCGGGTGGAATACGAACTGGCCGAATGGGGGCACAGCCTGAACGCAGCTCTAGCACCGATGGCCGACTGGGGCGAGGCCTATGCCAAGGCGACCGGGCGCTATCCGGCAGAGCCGCTGCCCGAGCAGACGGTATCCCGGTAAGCGACTTATGGAATCGAACCAATCCGCCCACTGTTGCAGTTGAAATCACATCTTAAACTTTAGTCTGAAGAACTCTGCTAAGACCAAGGGCGGCGCCGCTGAACCACATTCTCCGATCCTGGAGCGGTTGAATAACATTTACCCGCTACTCTGGAAAATTCGCGCTAAAAATCCAATTTTTGTCGCAGCGGACGCGTTCCGGCTGTGCTGCGGTTACGCTAGAATGCGCCCCTCCAAGGAGATGATGGCTTTGTCGAACGGCTCGATCAGATACGCCGATGACGTAGGCGACGACCGCCACGACGGTCCGCGTCCGCCCCAGGCCAGCGCCTGGAAGGTGCTGATCGTCGACGACGAACCCGACGTGCATTCGCTGACCAAGCTGCTGCTGCGCAACTTCAACTACCGCAAGCGGGGATTGCAATTCCTCAGCGCCTATAGCGCGGCGGAAGCGCGCGAGCTGCTGCGCAATAACCCGGACACGGCCCTCGTGCTGCTTGACGTGGTGATGGAGACCGAGCATGCCGGGCTCGCGCTGGTCGATTACATCCGCAACGAACTCGGCAACAAGTCGGTGCAGATCGTCGTGCGCACCGGCCAGCCCGGCCAGGCGCCGCCGCTGACCGTGATCTCGAACCACGGCATCAACGATTACAAGGAAAAGACCGAGATCACGCAGCAGAGCATGATTCTGACGGTCGTGAAGGCGCTGCGGCTCTATGAGGATTTCCTGCCGAGCTACATCGCTGCGGCGAAATTCGCGCACCTGGCCGACCGCGCACGCGCCGGCGCCGATGACCGCGAATTGCTGCGCAGCCTGCGCCAGGAACTGGAGAATGCCGACGAGATCGCCATACCGCGTCCGCCGGCGGAAGAGCCGCCCGATCCGCGTCTGGCGGCGCTTACCGAGCGTGAGCGTGAAGTGCTGAAATGGGTCAGCCAGGGCGATTCCAACAAGGCCATCGCGATCCGGCTCGGCGTGCAGGAAGTGACCGTGAAGGCGCATCTGCGCCAGATCTTCTCCAAGCTGCAGGTCTTCAACCGCACCCAGGCGGCATCGCTGGCGCTGCGCCTGCTGGAGCGCGAAGCCGAGACGGCGGCGCGCTGACGCTTGCTGTCACGGTTACCGTCACGGCCGAGCGGCGCGTCCGCATTCGGTCACTGCGAGAACTTTGCGAAGACCGCGCATCTCCATTAACTACCAGGTCCATGCAGTATTTCTTTTACGGCACGCTTTGTGATCCCGATATCCGCCAGTTCGTGCTGGGCTACCGGCCCAGCCCGCGGCAATTGCGGGCGGCGGTGCTGACCGGCTTCCGCCGCAAGCAGGTGTGCGGCCGCAGCTATCCCATCCTGGTGCCCTCGCCGGGCAGCAAGGTGGATGGCCTGCTGTTCGCCCCCGCCCGCGCCGAGGATGCCTTGCGCCTCGCCGCCTATGAGGGGCCGGAATATCTGACGCGCGCCTTGCCGGTGCGTCCCGTTGGCGCCGCCGGGTCATGCCGCGCGTTTGTTTTCCTGCCTGCGCGTGACGCCACGGGCGAGCCTGCCTTGACGCCATCCCATGGCGACTGGCGTTTCGAAACCTGGCTGCGCCGCCATAAAACCAGCTTCCTCTCCAGCCTCCAGAATCAGGGCCTGTTTCCATGCGCCAACCCGTGAATACCAAGCTGCAACCCATGCCGGTGGAACTGATCCGCCAGGAAGGCGTCTTTCGCGGCCATCTCAAGGTGGATGAGCTGATCCTCCGACACGGCCTGTATGCCGGGGGCATGAGCGATGAGATCAGCCGCGAGGTGATCTGGCGCCGCGATGCGGTGACGGTGATCCCTTACGACCCCAAGCGCGACGAAGTCGTGCTGATCGAACAATTCCGCGCCTCGGCGCTGTTCAACAACGATCCCGCCTGGATGGTGGAAATCGTCGCCGGGCTGATCGAGGATGGCGAAGACATCGAGGATGTCTGCCGCCGGGAGCTGAAGGAAGAAAGCGGACTGGAAGCCATCGGGCCGCTGATCCCGATCAACATGGTCTATTCGACGCCCGGCTTCTGTTCGGAACGGTTCTACATGTATTGCGCCCAGGTCGACGCCTCTCAGGCCAATGGCGTCTATGGTCTGAAAGACGAGCATGAGGATATCCGCGTCTTCGCCCTGCCCTTCCAGGAAGCCTTTGCCCAGTGGGAAGCTGGGAAAATGCCGAACTCGCCGGCCACCATCGGCCTGCTGTGGCTGGCGGTATACCGCGACCGACTGCGCCAACGCTGGGAAGACCCCCGCGGGTTGCGACCCTAACCCCCCCTCGGTATAGGATGGTTCCGGGGAGAGATTTTTCGGCCTGGACCCACCATATCGAGCCCGTCATGGATATCCGCAAAGACTTCATCGACAGTATCGGCAAGACCCCGCTGATCCGCCTCCGCCGCGCTTCCGAGATGACCGGCTGCGAGATTTACGGCAAGGCGGAATTCATGAATCCGGGCGGCTCGGTAAAGGACCGCGCCGCTCTGTTCATCGTCCAAGATGCCATCGCCAAGGGCCAACTGCGCCCGGGCGGCACCATCGTGGAAGGCACGGCCGGCAATACCGGCATTGGCCTGGCTTTGGTCGGCAATGCGCTCGGCTTCAAGACCGTGATCGTCATGCCGGAAACCCAGAGCCAGGAGAAAAAGGACATGCTGCGGCTCTGCGGCGCCGATCTGCGCCTAGTGCCCGCCGTGCCCTATAAAGACCCGAACAACTACGTGAAATATTCCGGCCGCCTGGCCGAGGAACTGGCCAAGACCGAGCCCAACGGCGCGATCTGGGCGAACCAGTTCGACAACGTCGCGAACCGCGAAGCGCATTACCGCACGACGGGTCCCGAAATCTGGGAGCAGCTCGACGGCAAGATCGACGGCTTCACCTGTGCGGTCGGTTCGGGCGGCACCTTCGCCGGCGTGCTGATGGCGCTGAAGGAGCGTAATCCGAAGGTGCAGGTGGCGCTGGCCGATCCGATGGGCGCCGCTCTGTATCACTATTACAAGCATGGTGAGCTGAAGGCCGAAGGCAGCTCGATCACCGAAGGCATCGGCCAGGGCCGCATCACGGCGAACCTGGAAGGCATTACGCCGGACGAGGCCTTTCAGATCCCTGACGAAGAAGCCCTGCCGGTGGTGTTCGATCTGCTGCGCTATGAAGGCCTCGTGCTGGGCGGCTCGACCGGTGTCAACGTGGCGGCGGCAATCCGGCTGGCCAAGCAGATGGGCCCGGGCCACACGATCGTCACCATCCTGGCCGATGGTGGCGCGCGCTATCAGAGCAAGTTGTTCAATCCGGAGTTTTTGCGCAGCAAGAACCTGCCGGTCCCGAGCTGGTTGGAGTGAAAGTAGAGTGCGATGACCGAGTTGCTGTTTCGTGAGGATGCTTATCTGCCCCAGTGTCAGGCGGTGATTACCGCCATCGACGAGCGCGGTTTCCAGACCGACAAGACGGTGTTCTATCCGCTGGGCGGCGGGCAGCCGGGCGATATCGGGCGTCTGGTGCTGGATAGCGGCGAGGTCGTCGAGATCACCGACACCGTGAAGGGCGATGGCCCCGATGGCGTCATCCACAAGCCGGGCGCGGGCAGCGCCGCGCTGAAGGTCGGCGCCACCGGACGGCTGGAAATCGACTGGGAACGCCGGCACCGGCTGATGCGCATGCATACCTGCCTGCATCTGCTCTCTGCGCTGGTCCCCTTCCCCGTTACCGGCGGGCAGGTCGGCGATGGCAAGGGACGGCTCGATTTCGACATGGCCGACAGCATCCCCGACAAGGAAACGCTGACCGCCAAGCTGAACGAGCTGATCCAGGGCGATCACAAGGTCACGGCGCGCTGGATCAGCGATGAGGAACTGCTCAGCAATCCCGAACTGGTGAAGACAATGGCGGTGAAGCCGCCGATGGGATTGGGGCGCGTACGCCTGGTCGAAGTTCATGGCGTGGACAAGCCGCTGGACCTGCAGGCCTGCGGCGGCACCCATGTGAAACAGACCGGCGAGATCGGTCTGGTGACAGTGCGCAAGATTGAAAACAAGGGACGGCAGAATCGCCGCGTCAATATCGAATTCGCCGCCTGACGAATGTGGCTCCAGGGAGTGTTTTCATGGATTACGTGAATGCCGATGCGCTGGTATCGACCCAATGGCTGGCCGATCATCTGACAGCGCCTGACCTGCGCATCGTGGATGCTTCCTGGTATCTGCCGCACATGAACCGCAACGGCAAAGAGGAATATGCTGCGCAGCATATTCCCGGCGCCGTTTATTTCGACATCGACGAAATCTCCGACACCGACAGCAACCTGCCCCATATGCTGCCGAGCCCGGAGAAATTCGCGTCCCGCATGCGCCGGCTGGGCATCGGCGACGGCAACCGCATCATCATCTATGACGGATCGGACAACCACCTCTCCGCCCCGCGCGCATGGTGGATGTTCCGCGTCTTCGGCCATGAAGATGTCGCCGTGCTGAATGGCGGCCTGAAGAAATGGATGGCCGAGGGCCGTCCGGTGGAGGACCTTCCGCCGCTGCCGCGTGAGCGTCATTTCACCGCGCGGCGCAACGACCTGCTGGTGCGCGACGTCGATCAGATGCGCGCCAATCTCACCAGCCATCGCGAGCAGGTACTGGATGCGCGCAGCGCCGGCCGCTTCAACGGCACTGAGCCCGAGCCCCGCCCCGGCCTGCGCGGCGGTCACATCCCCGGCTCGCTCAACGTGCCGGCCTCCATGCTGACTGATCCTAAGACCGGACAGTTCGCATCCGCCGATGCGCTGCGCGGGATTTTCGAAAAAGCAGGCCTCGATCTCACCAAGCCTGTTACCACCACTTGCGGCTCCGGTGTGTCAGCCTGCGCTCTTGCGCTCGGCCTGCATCTGCTCGGCCACCGTCAGGTTGCCGTCTATGACGGCTCCTGGACGGAATGGGGCGGCCGCCCCGATCTGCCGGTAGAGCGGTAAGGCCGGAGCAATGGCAGAGGCGCCGCAGACCGGCAACGGAACGGTAGAACCGGCAGTCTTCCGCCTGCCGCCGGCGCAACTGCAAAGCGACGGCCGCTACAACGTCACCGTCGTCTATCTAGAAATGACCAAGGCACCACCCGAGACGCCCAATCCGCCGCCTCTGGTACCGAAACTGGCCCTGATGAAGCTCGACCATCCTACGGTGAGCTTCTACCGCTATCTCTACGAAGCGGTGGGCCGCGCCTGGCATTGGGTGGACCGGCACCGGCTGAGCGACGTTGCCCTGTCGCAGATCATCAACGATCCGAAAGTCGAAATCTGGGTGCCGTATGTCGGCGGTGTGCCGGCTGGCTATATCGAACTGGATCGCCGCGACGAAGCCAACAGCGAGCTGAAGCCGATCAACATCGCCTATTTCGGCCTGATGCCGGAATTCTTCAGCCGCGGTCTTGGCCCATGGCTGCTGCGCTGCGGGATACGCCAGGCCTTCAGCTATGGCACCAGGCGGCTGACGGTGAATACCTGCAACCTGGATCATCCGGCAGCATTGCCGCTGTATCAGAAGCTTGGCTTCCGCCCCTATCAGACGCGCGAAGCGCTGTTCGACCCGCGTTGGTAATTAATACAAAGCTGTTGCGGCGAATTCGGCCCTGCCTGCTTGAGCATCCAGGCCGAGCTCAAGGCGTTAAGCAGCATCTCCACGTCATAAGGCTTGTGCACGACCTTGCAATGCAGCCAGGACTGCAGCAAGCCGGTGCGGCCATAACCGGTGGTGAAGACAAACGGGATACCTCCATTCTGCAGGCGTTCGGCCACCGGGAAGATCAGATCGCCGCCGACATTGACGTCCAGAATCGCCATATCCGGCTGATGGCGGTTCAGCGTCTCATCAGCCTCCGCGACACTGGCCGCAAGCCATATGGCGGAGCAGCCGAGATCGCTTAAAACCTGCTCGATCATGAAGGACACGATAGCCTCGTCCTCAACGACGAGGATTTTCAATCCCTCCAGGGAGGCACTGGATAAATCGAACCGTGCCATATCGTTGTTGCCTGTCGAGCGAATTCCCATCGCTGATCTACCGGCTAGTGATTTTCGGCCGCTGGGGTTGCCGCCAGCGGAATGTTTATGGTGCAGCGAAGCCCGCTCGGCTCATAGGCGATGACGGCATCGCCTTTCAGTTCAGCGGCTACGCCTCGTTCAATCAGACGGCTTCCAAAGCCACGCCTATGCGGCGGCCGCACCTCCGGCCCGCCGGATTCCTGCCATACGGCCTGAAGCATATGCCCGGTTTCGCTTTCCCGGGTAGTCCATTCTATGTCGATCGCTCCTGTCTCTGCCGACAGAGCGCCATACTTTGCGGCATTGGTCGCAAGTTCATGCAGAATCATGGCGAACAGCGGCGCCGCCCGCGGGGTAAGCCGAACGGGCATTCCTGCCAGGCGGATGCTGTTTCCGCTGTTGCTGTAGGGCTCGAGGATATTCTCGATCAGGGTTTTCAGATCGGCATTCGTCCAGCCCGAAAAGGTCAGCAACGTATGCGCCTTGCTGAGGGCAAAGAGGCGTCCGTCAAAGATCCGGCAAGCCTCGCTGGGCAGGCCGACGCCCCGAAACGTCTGCACGGCCAGCGATTGCACAGTGGCCAGCGTATTCTTGACGCGATGATTGAGCTCGTCGATCAAAACCTTCTTGCGCTCTTCCGCTTGTTTGCGTTCGCTGATATCGACCAGCATGTTGACGGCGCCGGTGATCGTTCCATCGGCATCAAATAGCGGCGTCGGATAGGCAATGAACGGCACCCGCGTTCCATCCGGCCGTTCAGTGATGGCTTCCTCTCCGCGGATGGCGCGACGCTCCCTGATCGCAACCGCCATCGGGCATTGATCATGCGGCAAGGCTTCGCCATCGGGCCTGTAGATGCGCCAGGAACCGCACCACCGGCTTTCTCCGATCACCGGCGTAACGCCCCAGAACACCTTGGCGGCGGCGTTGTAGAAGGTAATGCGGCCTTCCGCATCTGTGGTGTAAACAGCCGCCGGAAGGCTCTCCAGCAATTCGCGGAACCAGCGTTCGCGCTCGCGCAGATCATCCTCCGCCTGCCTGTGGCGGCTGGCGTCATGGAAGCAATTGATGGCACCGACGACATTACCCCCGGCATCTTCCACCGGATCGATGAAAGCAAGCACGATGCTGCGTGAACCATCCGGGCGCTCGACAATCAGTTCCTTGCCGCGCAGGGGCTGGCCGGTTCTTAGAACCTGCGCCATCGGCGCTTCATCAGGCGGCAGCTCACTGCCATCGATTTCATAGAGTTTATGGGCGCCGCCGAACCGCGTCTGACCGTCTTCCAATTGCGGAATCCGTCCCCAGATCTGCACGGCATGGCGATTGAACCAGCAGATGCGGCCGTCCGCGTCACAGGCGTAAACCGCGATCGGCAGCATGTCGACGAAGCGCGGCGGCGTTTTGAGCACAGCTTCGCTGCCATCGAATTGCTTGGCGAAGGCTAAGTGCGGCCGGGACATTTCCACTTCACTCATCACACCTCCGCCGCATCGCGGCTGCGAGTCGATTGTGCACGGTGTTCGTGTGTTAAACCCACATCCAGGCAATTTGGAGGCAGAAAAAATCGCTCTGCCGTTTGGATGCGGGAGCTTTGGCGCGGCAATACCCGCGCAGCGGGCCAGCCGTGCCAGGCTTAAAGATCGGCCTGGCGTTTGACCCGCTGGTAATGCCGGCGCGCTTTGGCGCGATTGCCGCAGGCCTCCATCGAGCACCAGCGGCGGCGGCGATTGGGGCTCGTATCGAGAAACAGCCAGCCGCAGCCCGGGCCGGCGCAGCGGTGAATGCGATCCAGATGATCGGAGGTCAGCAATTCGGCCGCGAGATGTGCCAGCCGAATCACCGGCACCTGCAAGCCTGCCGCCGCTTGCCGGCGGACCCAGGAATAACCGCCGTTTTTCGGCGAAACCTGCAAGGTGGCCGGCGCCGCAACGAGCAAGCTATTCACGCAGGTCAGATCATCATCCGCCGGGTCCTGCCCGGTCTTGGCTGCAGCCAGCAGCCGGTAGACTGCTTCCCGCAAAACCTTGGCCTGCTCCAGCACGGCATTCGCCGCTGCTGCATCGCGGATCGCCTCGGCTGCCAATGCCTCGGCTTCTTCCGCGCCGACCAGATTGAGCCGTCTTGTCCAGGCAAGCAGCGCATCGTAGGAAACCAGCAGTTCCACGGGGCCGCCGGCTTGCGCTTCACGGTCGCGCCAGTCGAGCGTGTTGATGAAATCGAGGACCGGATGGCCCCCGAGAAGCTCGATGGTCAGAACGCGCAGCGGCTGGGTCATACTAACCAGCATACTGGTTGACTGAAATACCGCCAAGTCCTAGCTTCCCCGCCATGCCAGACGCAATTCAACAGGTGGAGCCGCAAAACTCCGCGCCTCCCAGTTTTACCCGCTCCGGTGTGTGGCATGGCATGCGGCTGACGGTGCCTTTCAGCATCAGCGCCTTTCCTTTTGGCGTGGCCTTCGGTGCGGCAGCGGGCGCCGTGATGCCGCCGGGCGACGCTACGCTGATGAGCGCGCTCGTCTTTGCCGGCAGTGCGCAATTCGCCGTGCTGGGCTTATGGACGATGCCCCTGCCGCTGGTGGCCCTCACCCTCACCGCCTTGCTGGTCAATGCCCGGCATGTGGTGATGGGAGCAGCGCTGCATCCCTTCTTCGCTGGATTGCCGCGGCGCTGGGTGATGCTGATGGCCGCCGGGATGACCGATGGTGGCTGGGCAATCACCATGCAGGAAGTCACGCGCGGGCGGCGCGATCTCGGCATCCTGGCCGGAACCATCATCATGCAATGGCCGGTCTGGGTCGGCGGCACCTTGCTGGGCGCCCTGATTGGCAGCGCCGGCCTTGATCCTAAGCGCTGGGGCCTGGACGTCCTGATTGCCGGCGTCTTCGCCACCACGGTGATTGGACTGTATCGCGGCCGCGGCGACATTCTGCCCTGGCTGGCGGCCATCGGCGGCACCGCAGGGGCCCTGCTCTGGCTGCCGGGCAACTGGTACATCCTCATCGGCGGCGCCTGCGCCGGGCTGGCCGGATTGTGGCGCCATGACAAGTGACCTGATCGGCCTGAACTGGATCTCCGTCGCGGCGATTGTCGGGATGGCCGTTGTCACCCTGGCGACGCGGCTTGGCGGCTTCTGGCTGATGGGCAATGTCACCATCACGCCGGGGATCGAGCGCTTTTTGCGTCACATGGCGGGTGGCGTGCTGGTCGCCATCGTCACGGCTGCGGCCATGAATGGTGACGAGGCGATGTGGGCCGGTCTTGCGGCCGCCATCGCCGCCATGCTGATCCTGCGCAAGCCGATGACGGCCATCGCCCTCGGCATGGCGATTGCCGTAGGCTTGCGACAATTCCTGATCTGAACCCCGCGCCGCCCTACGCGCCGATCTAATGGGGCGAGCCTGAGCCGGATCAGTGCAGGATCTGGCTCAGGAACAGCTTGGTGCGCTCGTTCTGCGGATTGGCGAAGAATTCGTCGGGCTTGTTCTGCTCGACGATCTCGCCGCGATCCATGAAGATCACGCGATGCGCCACGGCCTTGGCGAAGCCCATTTCGTGCGTGACGCACAGCATGGTCATGCCGCCCTCTTCCGCGAGCTGGATCATCACGTCCAGCACTTCCTTGACCATTTCCGGATCGAGCGCCGAGGTCGGCTCGTCGAACAGCATGATCTTGGGGTTCATGCACAGCGACCGCGCGATGGCGACGCGCTGCTGCTGACCGCCGGAAAGCTGGCCCGGATATTTCTTCGCCTGTTCCGGGATGCGAACGCGCTCCAGATACTTCATCGCGGTGGCCTCGGCTTCCGCCTTCGGCTTCTTCAGCACCCAGATCGGCCCCAGCGTCAGGTTTTCCAGCACCGTCAGATGCGGAAACAGATTGAAATGCTGGAACACCATGCCGACCTCACGGCGGATCGCCTCGATATTCTTGAGATCGTTGGTCAGCTCGGTGCCGTCCACGATGATGTGGCCGCGCTGATGCTCTTCCAGGCGGTTGATGCAGCGGATCATCGTCGACTTGCCGGACCCGGACGGACCGCAGATCACGATACGCTCGCCGCGCGCCACGCTGAGATTGATGTTCTTCAGGACGTGGAACTCGCCATACCACTTGTTGACTTGTTGCAGTTCGATAATAGGCGCAGCCATGGTTGTTTAATCCTCAGCGCTTATGTCCGGTGGCCAGCTGCTTTTCGAGCTGCTGGCTGTATTTCGACATGGAGTAGCAGAACACGAAGTAGATGGCCGATATGAACAGGTAGGCTTCGATGGAGAAGCCGCGCCATGCCGGGTCGACCAGCGAGGTCTTGGTCGCATTCATCAGATCGAAGATGCCGATAATGACGACCAGCGACGTGTCCTTGAAGACGGCGATGAACAGGCTGACCATCGGCGGGATAACGATCTTGAGCGCCTGCGGCAGAATGACCAGTCCCATCTTCTGCCAGTAGCTCAGGCCCAGAGAATCGGCGCCTTCATACTGCCCCTTCGGGATCGCCTGCAGGCCGCCACGCACCACCTCGGCGATGTAGGCCGCCGCGAACATGATGATGGCGATCTGCGCGCGCAGCAGCTTGTCGATGGTGAAGCCTTCCGGCAGGAACAGCGGCAACATCACCGACGACATGAACAGCAGCGAAATCAGCGGCACGCCGCGGATCAGCTCGATATACACCACACAGATCGTCTTGATCGCCGGCATCCGCGAACGGCGCCCCAGGGCCAGCAGCACCCCTAGGGGAAATGCGAAGGCGACGCCGAAGGTGGCCAGGATCAGGGTCAGCGGCAGGCCGCCCCAATTGGTGTTCTCGACATAGGTCAGGCCGAAGACGCCGCCCCACATCAGGATGCCGACCAGGGTGAGACCAACGGCCCAGATCCCGACCAGCCGCGGCTTCCAGAACCGCCGCATGCAGCTCACCACGATCAGCGAGGTGAGAATGATCGCCGCCAGCAGCGGCCGCCACTGCTCGTCGTAGGGATAGATGCCGAAGAGAATGAAGCGGTATTTCTGCCCAATGAAGGCCCAGCAGGCGCCGGGCGACGCACGGCATTCCGCCGAAGTAGCGGCGGTGAAATGCGCGTTGATCAGGCCCCACTCGACCAGCGGCGGCAAGGTCATGAGCAGCAGCCAGACCGACAGAAGCGTCAGCACCGTGTTCAGCGGCGACGAGAACAGCTTGTCGCGCACCCAGGCTACCGGACCGGTGGCCGTTGTGGGAGGCGGAAGAGATTCGGATACGCTCGACATCTCAGCGCTCCACCAGTGCGATATGCTTGTTGTACCAGTTCATGAACACCGAGATCGACAGGCTGATGGTAAGATATACCGCCATGATGATCAGGATGCCCTCGATCGCCTGACCGGTCTGGTTCAGCGTGGTATTCGCCACCGATACGATATCGGGATACCCGATCGCCACGGCGAGCGAGCTGTTCTTGGTGATGTTGAGATACTGGCTGGTCATCGGCGGGATGATGACGCGCAGCGCCTGCGGCAGGATCACCAGCCGCAGAACCTGATCGCGCTTCAAGCCGAGCGCCTCGGCCGCTTCCCACTGGCCGTGGCTGACCGCCTGGATGCCGGACCGCACGACCTCGGCGATGAAGCCCGCCGTGTAGATGACAAGGCCGGCCAGCAGGGCCGCGAATTCCGGCGTGAGGGTCGCGCCGCCAACAAAGTTGAAGCCCTGCAGGCGCGGAACGTCGAGTTCGAGCGGCGCGCCGCCGATGATCCAGCCAAGCAGCGGCAGGCCGATGACGAGCGCGATTGCGGTGCGCCAGACCGGGAAAGGCTGCCCAGTGGCATCCTGGCGTTTACGCGCCCAATGGGAGACAATAACCGCCAGAACCAGCGCCACCAGGAATCCCAGCCCAGCGAGATCGAAGGCGAAGTGATCGGATGGCGCCGGCAGCTTGATGCCGCGATTGGAGATGAAGATGCCCGGCAACGGGTGAAAGGCCGAGCGCGGCCCCGGCATCGTCTCGGTAATGATCGCGTACCAGAAGAAAAGCTGCAGCAGCAGCGGCACGTTGCGCACTACCTCGACATAGATGCTGGACAGCTTGGCGACCAGCCAGTTCTTCGACAGCCGGGCGATGCCGATGATGGTGCCGAGGATCGTCGCCAGGATGATCCCGATCACCGCGATCCGCAGCGTATTCAGCAATCCGACCAAGATGGCCCGGGCGTAGGTGTCGCTCGGTTCGAACGGGATCGGCCCCTCGCCGATCGCAAACCCCGCCTCGCGGCTGAGGAAATCAAATCCGGACGCAATGTTGCGGGTCTGAAGATTGTACAGCGTATTGGAAACCAGGAACCAGCCGATCAGGCCGACCGCTGCCAATGCAACAATCTGATAGACGACCGAGCGAACATCGGGATCGTTCCAGCTCAGCCGCCGAGCTGGCGCTTTTTGACCGCCGCTCATCGGATTAGACGCCATGTGCCCCCCATGGCAAAAACTGACACAAAGGAAACGTTATAGGCTTGGAAAAAGGTCCGGCAGCGCCCTGTCTCGCCGCCGGACCGCATCTTCCTAGTGCTTAGCGCACCGGCCAAGCATACATCAGGCCGCCCTGAGTCCACAGCGCGTTCACGCCGCGCTCCAGCTTCAGCGGGCTGCCCTTGCCGACATTACGCTCGAAGCTTTCGCCGTAATTGCCGACCTGCTTGATGATGTTGTAGGCCCACTTCTCGTCGACGCCGAGATTCTTGCCCATGCCCGGGGTGACGCCGAGCAGGCGCTTGATGTTCGGGTTCTCGCTCTTCAGCATTTCGTCGACATTGGCCGAGGTGACGCCGAGCTCTTCAGCCTCGATCATCGCGAACAAGGCCCAGCGGACCAGCACCAGCCACTGGTCGTCGCCCTGACGCACCATCGGACCGAGCGGCTCCTTGGAGATCACTTCCGGCAGGATGATGTGGTCATCCGGATTCGGAAGCTGCGTCGCGCGGGTGGCGGCCAGGCCCGAGATGTCGGTCGTGTAGGCGTCGCAGCGGCCGGAAGCATAGGCGCCGACCACTTCGTCCATCTTCTCGATGACGACGGGCTTGAACGTCATCTTGTTGGCGCGGAAGAAGTCCGCGAGGTTCAGCTCGGTGGTGGTGCCCGGCTGCACGCAGACCGTGGCGCCGTTCAGTTCCTTGGCGCTCTTCACGCCCAGCTTCTTGGTGACGATGAAGCCCTGACCGTCATAGTAGTTCACGCCCGCGCCGATCAGACCGAGCGAAGCATCGCGCGCCAGAGTCTGGGTGGTGTTACGGGTCAGGATGTCGATCTCGCCCGACTGCAATGCGGTGAAGCGCTGCTGTGGAGTCGTCGGCGTGAGGCGGAACTTGCCCGCATCACCGAACATCGCCGCGGCCACAGCGCGGCACATATCGACGTCCAAGCCCTTCCAGACACCCTTGTCGTCCGGCGCGGAGAAGCCGCCGAGACCCGTATTGACGCCGCACTGGACATAGCCCTTGGCTTTGACGGCGTCGAACGTGGCGCCGGCATAGGCCCCTTGCGCAGCAAGCACGAACACCGCCGCTGCTGCGGCCGTCTTCAAAATCTTCATCTGATTTACCCTTCCCTGTTGTGACTTGGACTGCATTTTCGCAGGCCGGTCGTAAAATTATCACGAGGCTGCGAAAATGGGCAAGACAACGTCAGTTATCCACAGGACAAAAGCATAACGCGCCGCCTTACCCGCCGTCACCGCTATCAAAAATCGGGCCAACGGATAACGCAAAGCGCCGGCAGCAAAGGTCAGCGGGTCACCAATGAGCGGAATCCAAGAGAAAAAGAGAATTGCTGCGCCCCAACGGCTGAACCGCTCTGATGCTTTTTGCAGTTGCTCAGCGTTGATTGGAAACCAGCGCCGATGCTTAAAGCGCAGGCAGTATGCTCCGAGCACCCAATTGATCAGTGCACCGCCTACATTGCCCGCGGTGGCAACTACAAAGAGAGAAAGAGTCGGCGCGAGCTCGACTGCCCGCGCCGTTGCCAATGCTGCTTCAGATGAAAGAGGCACTATGGTCGCTGCCAGGAGCGACCATAGAAACAGCCCCGCAAGGCCCCATTCGAGAGTAAAGGCCGGATCGAGACTCACGCGAGGATGTTCGTATCCGCCTCGCCCAGATCCCAGAACAGACCGGCCATCATCGCCAGACCTTCACGCATCACCGGCAGCAGAACGTGTTCGTTCGGCGCATGCTGCGAACAGGCTGCGTAGGAGTGCGGCACCCATACGGTCGGCAACCCAAGTGTTTCGGAAAACACATCGTTGGGCAGCGAGCCGCCGAGATTGGGCAGCAAAGCCGGCTTGCGCCCTGTCGTGCGCGTGACGGAGTCGAGCGCAAAATGCACATAAGGATGATCGGGATCGAGGCGCGTCGCCTTGAAAATGTCCGCACGCGATTGCGCCACCTGCACCATCGGAAAACCATGACGGTCGAGATGGCGCCGCAGCGCGGGCAGGAATTGCTTATGATCGGTTCCGACGACGAAGCGGATCTGGCAATGCGCGGTAGCGATGCCCGGGATCGCGTTCACCGGCGCTTCCGGGTTTCCAGTCTTGAAGGCCAAAACGTCGAAGCTGCACCAGCCATAGACGCGCTCAGCCGGCGTCAGGCCCGGCTCGCCCCACCAGGTATCGATCTCCGGCCCGTCGCTGCCGCCGCTGACTTCGCAATCGGCAAGCGCGCGACGCACGCTGGCTGGCAACTCGCTCGGCACCCATTCAGGGATGCGGATCTGGCCGGTGGGGCTCGCAATGCTGGCGATGGCATGCGCCAGGATGATGCCGGGATCGGCCAGCAAGCCGCCCCAATTGCCCGAATGGTGCGCGCCCTTGCGGAGTTCGACGGTCATGTCGAAATTCAGCGCGCCGCGGGCGCCGCAATACAAAGTCGGCCGGTTCGGGTCCAGACGCGGTCCATCGGAAGCGAGGAAGAGATTGGCACCCCAGGCCTCGCGCTGCGAAGCGCAGAAGGCATCGAGGCCGGGCGAGCCGACCTCCTCGCCCGTCTCGATCAGCAGCACAACATTGAAGCCCAGCTTGCCGCCGCGCGCCTTCAGCACCGCCGCCAGCGCGGCGATATTGACCGTGTGCTGCCCCTTGTTGTCGGCCGTGCCGCGCCCATAAAGCTTCTCGCCTTCCTGAACCAGTTTCCATGGGTTGAGGCCTTCGCGCCATTGCGCTTCCTGGCCGCGGATCACATCGCCGTGGCCATAGGAGAACAGCGTCTTGGCCGCGCCCGGCTCGCGCCGAATCGCCACCAGGAACGGCCCGCCCTTCGGGGAGGGATTGGGATGAATGGTGCACTGGAAACCCAGAGCCTCGAGGCTGCCGCGCATTTCCTTCTCGAGGTATTCGCCCAGGGCGTCGCGCCGGTCGGGATTCTGGCTTTCCGTCGGGATAGCGACACGGCGCGCGAGATCGGCGGTGAAACCTCCCTCATCCAGATAAGAGGTGGCAGCGCGAATGGCAGCGTCTCGGGTCATAGGCAAATCTCCTCCTCTCCCCTTCTTAACGCCCCCCGCGCAGGCTGGAAAGCCCGGCGCGGCTTTGCGATAGTCGGGGGAACCTGGAGTCCCAAAAATGAAAGACGAAACCAAACTCGCCACTCTCGGCCGCGACCCGGAAGGACATCACGGCGCCGTCAATATCCCCGTCTATCGCGCTTCGACCATTCTGCAGCCCGATCTTAAGACGCTCGGCGAAATCTATGCGGCCCGCGCGCGCGACGAGCAGGTCACCTCCTATGGCCGTATCGGCACACCGCTGACCTTTGCCTTCGAAAATACCGTCGCCGAGATCGAGGGCGGCTATCGCGCCATGAGCTTCCCGTCCGGCGCAGCCGCCTGCTCAGGCGCCATCCTCGCTGTGGTCAAGGCCGGCGACCATATCCTGGTCACTGACAGCGCCTATGGGCCGACCCGGCATTTCTGCGACACGGTGCTCAAGCGGCTTGGCGTCGAGACGCAGTATTTCGATCCGCTGATCGGCGCCGGCATCAAGGATCTGATGCGGCCGAATACCTCGCTGGTCTTTTTGGAATCGCCGGGCTCGCTCACCTTCGAGATCCAGGATGTGCCAGCCATTGCCGAGATCGCGCATCGCCATGGCGCGAAGGTCGCCATGGACAATACCTGGGGCACGCCACTTTACTTCAAAAGCTTCCAGCACGGCGTCGATCTCTCCGTGCACGCGGCCACCAAGTATATCGTCGGCCATTCCGATGCCATGCTGGGCGTCGTCATCGCCACCAAGGAAAGCTGGCCAGAGCTGCGCGACAGCACGCGCGCCCTCGGCACCAATGCCGGGCCGGATGAGATCTATCTGGGCCTGCGCGGCATCCGCACGCTTGCCGTCCGCCTGCCGCGCCATATGGAAAGCGGCATCAAGGTCGCCGACTGGCTGAAAGGCCGGCCGGAAGTGACCCGGGTGCTGCATCCGGCCCTGTCCGACGATCCGGGTCATGCAATCTGGAAGCGCGACTTCCTCGGCGCCTGCGGCCTCTTCTCGTTCGAGCTGGACCGCAAATACGGCGACGAGGCTGTGGCCGCCTTCGTCGATCACCTCGAACTTTTTGGCATCGGTTATTCCTGGGGCGGCTTCGAAAGCCTCGTGACCGTGGCCAAGCCGCATGCCCTACGCACGGCCAAGCCTTGGAAGGACCACGGCGCTCTTCTCCGCCTGCATATCGGCCTGGAGGCAACCGACGATCTGATCGCAGATCTGAAAGCCGGCTTCGAGCGGCTGAACAAGGTGCAAGGCTGAGGATGGGCACAAGGCCGCACAGACGGCTTAGCTGGAGGAAACGATCATGTCCGAGATTCTGACCACCCCGGCCGATGGCATCCTGACGATCACCTTTAACCGGCCAGACAAGAAGAATGCGCTGACTTCGGCAATGTATGCTTCGCTGGCCGATGCGCTAGAGAAGGCTGACACCGAGAGCGATGTCCGCGTCATCCTGTTCACCGGCAATGGCGGCGCCTTTACGGCCGGCAACGACCTGCAGGATTTCCTGAACAATCCGCCGGCCGGCGAGGAGACGCCGGTCTTCCGTTTCCTGCGCGCCATCAGCACGATTTCCAAGCCGATGATCGCCGCGGTTTCGGGTGTGGCGGTTGGTGTCGGCACGACGATGCTGCTGCATTGCGATCTCGTCTATGCCGCCGAGAACGCCAAATTCTCGCTGCCCTTCGTCAACCTTGCCCTTGTGCCGGAAGCGGCTTCATCCCTGCTGTTGCCGCGCATGATCGGCCATCACCGCGCCTCCGAACTCCTGCTGCTGGGCGAGCCGTTCACGGCTGCTACGGCAAAGGAATACGGCATCGTCAACGCGGTCCATGCGGAAGACAGGCTGCTGGACGAAGCCATGCAGGTTGCACGGAAGATCGCTGCCAAGCCGCCGACGGCGGTGAGACTGACCAAGCAGCTGCTGCGGCAGTCGAAGGGCGACGTGGCCGGGCAGATGGCCGCAGAAGGTGTGCATTTCCGCGCCCAGCTCAAATCGGCCGAAGCCCGCGAGGCAATGACGGCGTTCTTCGAGAAGCGTCCGCCGAAATTCAGCTAAGGCCTACCGGCCGCTGTCGCGGATCGAGGCGTGCCGCGCCTCGGGAATGAGACGTTCGAAATCCTCGCCCTTGACGTGGATGAGCGTGCAATGATCGCCGCCCTCGAAATAGAGGTCGTAGCGATCATCCAGACTGTCATCCACCACCACGTCCACGCCATAGGCAGCGCCGACCGGCGGCAGCGCCCCGGGCTCGCAATCGGTGAATAGCGTGGCGATGTCTGACTCGGTTGCCAGATCCACCGGACGGTTCACCACCTTGGCCAGCTTGTTCAGCTCGACATTGCAGGAGGCCGGCACGGCCGCCAGCATGAAGCCGTCATCGTCTTCGACCAGCACCGCCTTGACCACCGCATCTTCGGGCAAGCCGGCGCAATGCGCCGCGGCGCGCATGGTGCCGGAGCGCGGATGCGAAATCACTTCGTAGTAGATGTGATTGCGTTCGAGATATTGCTGCAGGCTGCTTGCAATCGCCATGGCGCGCTCTCCTCATTGCAGAGTGGCAGCCGCCGGCATGCATTCGTCTTGTTCTTCCGGCAAAGACTGCCGATCATCAAGAGGCTACACCCGATCGGGCGCAGCGCCAATGACAAGGATAAGTTCAAATCGGCGCCTGCAGGCAATCGCCCCGCACGAGTGCTAAAGCTTGCGGCATTCGCGGCAGGTGCCGACAACCTCGATAGTCTGGCGTTCGACTGCAAAACCCAGCGCCCGCGCATCCTGCTGAATCCGCTGGCCCAATTCGGGATCGTTGATTTCCGTTGCAGTGCCGCATTCCTTGCAGATGAAGATTTCCTGCTGCACGGCATGGCCGGGCTCGGTACAGCCGATGAAGGCATTCAGGCTTTCGACCCGATGGACCAGCCCCTGCTCGACCAGAAAATCCAGGGCGCGGTAGACGGTCGGCGGCGCCACCTTCTGCCCTGCACCACCCAACTGGGCTAGCAGATCGTAGGCTCCGGCCGGCTTGTGGCTCTGCCAGATCAGTTCCAGAACACGGCGGCGGATTGGCGTCAGCTTGGCGCCGGTGCCCGCGCAATGCGCCTCCGCCTTGGCCAGAGCATCAACGATACAGGCCGCGTGATCGTGCCCCGGGGCGTGCTGACGTGGGTGCTGATGGGCGTGCTGGTGGATTTGACTCGTCATTTGCCCACTATAGGGCGACCGGCGCCTCAGGCCAACCCAGCCTCCCTGGCCGGGCTAAAGGCTCAAAAATTCAGCGACAATGCCGATCTGCTCGGGTGTATCCAGCGCCGGCGCGTGGCCGATGCCGGGAATGTCGATTCGCCGCGCACGCGGCCCGCGCTGGGTCATCTGCGTAGCGGTTTCCGCGCTGAGCAGATCCGACACCGCGCCGCGAAGCAGCAATGTCTTAGCCGAAATCTGCTCATACAGCGGCCAGGCATCGCCGGTGACCGTGGCGGCCTGCTTGGCCATCACCGCGGCGATCTGCGGATCGTAATGTGGCGTCAGCCGGCCATCCGGCAGGCGCCGGGCGGAAGTCTCGGCCAGCTTGCGCCAGCCGGCATCGGAGGCAATGCCGAAGGGTGCATAGATGGTGCGGAAATACTGCTCCAGCTCGGGCAATGTAGCGAAGCTCGGCGGCGTGCCGGCATACTGCAGGATGCGCTCCACTGCGCCCGGTGCAATCGCTGGGCCAACGTCGTTCAGCACAAGATGGCTGATCCGGTCCTTCAGAGGACCGGCTGCAACTGCCATGCCGATCAAGCCGCCCATCGAGGTGCCAACCCAGCGCAACTGCGTCAGCTTCCACTGTTCGACCAACTCAACAGCCTGTCGGGCATAGAACGGGACGGTGTATTCGCTGTCCGGCTCCGGGCTCCACTCGCTTAAGCCGCGGCCGATGGTGTCGGGGGCAATCAGCCGGTAATGCGGCGCCAGAGCCTGCGCGAAATCGTCGAAATCATGGGCATTGCGGGCGAAGCCATGCCAGAGGATCACGGCCGGCGCATCCGCCCTGCCCCATTCGAGCAGATGAACACTGCGGCCGCCGAGGGTGAGGTAGTGGGATTGAGGCTTCATGAACGCAACTGCCGCAATTTGCCGACGATGCCGACGGGGAAGAAATAGACACTGAGCACGAACAGGATGCCGAGCCAGAGCAGCCAGCGGTCGGCATGAAACAGGGCCGGCAACAAGGGAATGCCGGCGGCCGCCAGGGCGTCGCTCAGTTCGCCCATCAGGACCTGAAGATAATTCTGCGCCAGGATGAAGATCGTAGCGCCCAGCACCGCGCCGTAAAGCGTGCCCATGCCACCGATCACCACCATCAGCAGGATGTCGATCATGATGGCAAAGCTTAGCGTCGTATCCGGGCCCGTGTAGCGCAGCCAGATCGCCATCAGCACACCAGCCAGTGTCGCCATGCCCGCCGAGAGACAATTGGCGATGGAACGGTAGACCAACACGCGATAGCCGAGCGCCTCGGCCCGGAAGTCATTCTCGCGGATCGCCTGCAGCACGCGGCCGAATGGCGAATTCACCACGCGCAGAGCCAGTAAAAACAGGATCAGCGCCGAGAAGAAGATCAGGTAATAGGTCAGGATGCGGCCGTTGATCATCACACCCAGCACCGGCTCGTCGAACAGGCGGAAGCCCGGACGGAGCATTTCGGGGATGCGGTACGAACGGCCATCCTCGCCGCCCGTAATCTCGTTGAGCTGCGACGCCAGGATGGCGAAAGCAGAGGCCACGGCCAAGGTGATCATGGCGAAGAAGATTGCCCGCACGCGCAGGCTGAACAGGCCAATCACCAGCGCCAAAGCCATGGACAGGATCAGCGCGGCGACAACGCCGATGCCCATCGCGCTCCAGGTCGGGCTGAAATTGTACATGGCAATCGCAACGCCATAGCCGCCGATGCCGTAGAACATCGTATGGGCGAAGGAGACGATGCCGGTATAGCCGAGCAGCAGGTCGTAGCTGGCAACCAGGATCACAAAGACACAGATCTTGGCCGCGACGTTTATCGGCTGACTTCCGGGGAACAGAAACGGCGCGAACGCTAAGCAGACGAGGATGATGAAGAGCGTGGCGGCGAGAACGCGGGAGCGCGGATAATCACCGGAAAGCAGGCTGTGCAGCGGATTGGCGGGCAGCATCTTTGACAACCCTTATCGCTTGGCCACGGGATAGAGGCCCTGCGGCCGCCAGAGCAGGATCAGCACCATCAGCATGATGCTGGAACCCAGTGCCAGTTTCGGCACGAGGAAGCCGGTGTAATTGGCCACCAGCGCAACCAGCAGCGCGCCGACGAAGCAGCCACCCACCGATCCCAGACCGCCGATGATGATGACGATGAAGATCAGGACGTTGACCTCCATGCCCATGCCGGCGGTCAGCGTCTGGCGATAGAAGGCCCACAGAACGCCGCCCAAGCCCGCCAGGGCCGATCCGGCAATGAAGACGCCCACGAACAGACGGCGGATACGGTAGCCCAGTGCCTCTACCATCTCGGCATTCTCGACGCCGGCGCGGATGAGCAGGCCGATCTTCGTGCGGTTCAGCATCACATGCATGGCGCCGAACACCAGCAGGCCAAGCACGACGGCAATGACGCGGTAGCGTTCCATGGCGGCATCGCCGATGACGATGGCGCCCCGCAGCCCTTCCGGCAGGCGAAGCGGGATCGGGCTGGCGCCCCAGATGACGTGAATCATCTGCTCGGCGACGATCATGCCGCCCATCGTGATCAGGATCTGCTTTAAATGCTGGCCATAAACCGGGCGGATCACGATGCGCTCAAAGGCCCAGCCAAGGCCGCCCGTGACCAGCATCGCAACCGCGATGCAAGCCAGCAGCACCAGGATATTGAGGCCGATATTGTCCGACGCCACCCAGCCCGCCAGCGGCCCCAGGGCGATCAGGCTGACATAGGCGCCGAAAGAGATGAAAACGCCATGGCCGAAATTCAGTACGTCCATCAGGCCGAAGACCAAAGTCAGGCCCGAGGCCATCAGAAAGATCATCATGCCCATGGCCAGGGCAGCGACAGTGAGCGTGACCCAGGTGGAGAAGCTACCAACCAGCGGCAGCGCGGCCAATGCCAGGATCGGCACCAGCATGGCCGGCAGCCAATCGATCTTCACCTTGGGCAAGGTGGCGTTATCGGCGGCAGTAGCGGTCGCAACGGTCATTGATGCGCATCCATGCTGAGGCCCAGCAGCTTTTGCTGCAGCACCTTGTCTTCGGCCAGTTCAGCCATTTCGCCGCGATGCACGATGCGTCCGTCATCCATCACGGCAACGGTATCGCCCAGCATCTTCGCGGCGAGAAAATTCTGCTCCACCAGCAGGATCGTCACGCCAGTGGATTTCAGTTCCTTGAAGGCCTGGATCATGTTCATGATGATGGCCGGCGCCAGCCCCTTGGTCGGCTCGTCGATCAGCAGCAACTGCCGCGGCTCGACGATGGCGCGCGCAATCGCCAGCATCTGCTTCTGCCCGCCGGACAGCGACCCAGCCGCCAGCGACCAGAATTTCTCCAGCGCCGGAAACAGTCCAAAAATCCATTTCAGACGATGTGGATCGATCTCGCCCTCCCGCGCAGCCAGGATCATGTTCTCACGCACCGTGAGATCGGCGAAAATGCCCATATTCTCCGGCACGTAGGCAATGCCGCTGCAGGCAATATCGGGCGTCGGCAGCGCGGTGATATCGCGGTCATCGAAGATCACCCTGCCCTTGCTGGCCTGCCACAGGCCCATGATGGTGCGCAAGGTGGTGGTCTTGCCGGCACCATTGCGGCCCAGCAGCATGGTGAGCTGGCCGCGTGGCACGGTGAAATCCACCCCGTGCAGGATGTGATAGCGGCCGATATGGGTATGCACGCCCTCCAGGCGCAGCATGGCGTCACTCATGCCGCGGCCTCCGGAGAAATGCCCAGATAGGCTTCCTGAACGATGGGCGATGCGATCACTGTCGCCGGCTCGCCATCGGCAACCAGCGTACCGTTATGCAGCACGATGATCCTGTCAGCCAGGCTGCGTACCACATCCATTTTGTGCTCGACCAGCAGCACAGTCTTGTCGCCGCGCGCTTTGATCTGATGGATCAGTTCGAGCACGGTCGGCACTTCATCGACCGACATGCCCGCAGTGGGTTCGTCGAACATGAAGACGTCCGGCTCCAGGGCCAGCAGAAGCGCGACCTCCAGCTTGCGCTGGTCGCCATGCGGCAAGGCGCCGGCCATGGCGTTACGCTTGTCCAGCAGCTTTACCGAGGCCAACAGACTGTCGGCCTTGTCAATCAGATCGCCGCGATGGCTCCAGAGCTGTAACAGCTGCATGCCCGCCCCTGCCCGGCTCTGCACAGCGAGGCGGACATTCTCCATCACGGTCAAATTCGGAAACAGATTGGTCAGCTGAAAGGCGCGCCCCATGCCGCGCTTGGTGCGGGCGGAAGCGGTCAAGCCGGTGACATCCTGGCCATGCAGCAGAACCTGTCCGGATGTCGCCTTCAACTGGCCGGAAATAAGGTTGAAATAGGTGGTCTTACCGGCGCCGTTCGGCCCCACGATGGCGGTGAGCGTTCCCGGATGGAAGGCGCAACTGACCGCATTCACGGCGACATGGCCGCCGAAGCGGATCGTCAGTTCGCGGGTTTCAAGAGCAGGTGTTGCGGGCATGACCTTGACGCAAAGATGGCCGGGGCCCAATGGCCCCGGCCGTGACAGAGAATCTTAACGCTTGTTGCGGATCGGCAGCGGCATGTCCTGCGGCGAGATCACCTGAACGAGATCGAGCAGGTCGTTCTCGTCCTTGCCGTCCTTCTTGACCTTGAAGTGATACATCGACTGCAGAGCCTGATGATCTTCCTTGCGGAACTGCATCTTGCCCTTCGGCGTGTCGAAGGTCATGCCTTCCATAGCGGCAATCAGCTTCTCGGTATCGGTACCGCCCGCCTTTTCGACCGCGGTCAGGATCGCGGACGCGGCGGCGAAGCCACCAGCGGTGAAGAAGTCCGGCGGCGTCTGGAAGCGCTTCTTATGCTCGGCGACGAACCAGTCGTTCATCGGGTTCTTCGGGAAGTCGTAGTAATAATAAACGGCGCCTTCCATGCCCGGATAAGGCTTGTAGAGCTTCATCACCGGCAAAATGTTGCCGCCCGGCGCGATCTCGATGCCGTAACGCTCCGGCTTCAGGTCGGCGATCTTGGGCAGCGGATGCGGGCCGGCCCAGATGACCGCAATCACCTTCTTGCCCGGCTTGTCCTTCAGCGCATCAAACAGGCGCTGGGCCGAGGCGGTGAAGTCGGTGGTCTGCGTCGGGGCATATTCCTCGAACACCACCTTCACATTCGGACGCAGCTCGGCGAGCGCATCCTTCAGCGCCTTGATGCCGTCCCGACCAAAGGCATAGTCCTGCGCAAGCGTACCAACGTGGACCTCGCCCGTCTTCGGGAAAGCCGCAGCGGCCGCATAGGCATCCTGCATCGAGGAACGCGCGGTGCGGAAGATGTAGCGGTTCCACTTCTCGCCAGTGATGGCATCGGCCACAGCGGGTTCGACGATCAGGATCTTCTTGTGCTCCTCGGCCACCGGCAGCATCGCCAGCGCGGCGCCCGACGAACTGGTGCCGATCGCGATGTCGACATTGTCGTCGGCATAGGCTTGCTCCAGCAGCGACTTGGCGAGGTCGGGCTTCAGCTGGTCATCCTTCACGATGACCTGAATCTTGCGGCCCTGCCAGGTCATGGTGCCCTTGGTCAGATATTCCAGCCCCATCATCAGGCCGGTTTCGGTTTGCTTGGCATAAGCCTCGAGCGCACCCGTCTTACCGGCGATCAAGGCGATTTTCAGATCGGCCGCCAGAACCGGCGTGGCTGCGCAGGCAGCCAGGGCGACGGCGAGACCCGCCGCCTTCATCACGCGCTGCATTTATTCTCTCCCTTGCGACGATGCGGACAGACCAAGCCGGCTGTGCGCCGGCCCAGCAATGGCGACGGAGACGCGATTCCAAGCATGCAGGATGCGCAACATCGTTTCTCCTCCCTCTTAGGCCCGGGTGATCCCGGTGCCTCTCCCAGGCCGATGCCCGCTTGCTCGGCCCTCAACATGACAGTTGATTCATGTTTCGGGTTATTCGTAACCCCGCTTGGATTGGGCGTCAAGCCTGGTTTTATGAAATCCGGCTTGACAATCCGGCATCAGACTGCGAGTTCTAACATGACAACTGATTCATATTGCATATGACCCTGAGGAAACGCTCTTTGCCGCCGCCGAAGACTGGCCGCGGCGAAATGACCCGCCGCAAGATTCTCGACGCCGCCAAGCGCGAGATCGGCCGCCGCGGCTTCGCCGAGGCGTCAATCAGCACGATCACAGCGGAGGCTGGCGTGGCCCAGGGCACCTTCTACATCTACTTCCGCACCAAGGAAGACGTGATGCGCGAACTGGTCCTGCATATGGGCCGCATGCTGCGTCATCACCTGACGGAGGCCACGGCTGGCGCGAAAAACCGCCTCGAAGCCGAAAAGCTGGGCCTGCGCGCCTTCCTCGATTTCGTGCGCAAGAATCCTGACCTCTACAAGGTGGTCGAGGAATCGCAGTTCGTCGATGAGAAGGTTTACCGGCAGTATTACACAGACTTCGCCAAGTCCTACCGCATCGCGCTGGCTGCCGCCGAAAAGCGCGGCGAAGTCGCCGCGAGCAAGAATGGCGTCTCCACTGAAGTGCGCGCCTGGATGCTGATGGGCATTTCGGTCTTTCTGGGCCAGCGCTATGGCCTGTGGGATCCGAAAACGCCACTGGAGCCGATTGTCGAGGCGGCAGCCGCGATGATCGCCCATGGCCTCAGTCCTGCCCCGGGCGCCGCGCCCGGACGCGCGAAATGACTGCGCCGCTGGCATTGCTGTCCATCGAAGGTCCGGTCGCGCGCCTGACGCTCAATCGGCCCGAGCGGCATAACAGCCTGATTCCGGAGCTGATTGGCTCCCTGCTCACCCATCTGCAGCAGATTGCGGCAAATAAGGACACCCGCGTTCTTATCCTGCAGGCGGCTGGCCGCAGCTTTTCGACCGGCGGCGACGTGCAGGGCTTCTTCTCAACACCACGCGCCGAACGACGCGCCTATGCCCAAAAGCTGATTGGCGGACTGAACGAAGCGATCCTTGCCCTGCTCGACCTGACCATTCCCGTTATCGGCCGCATCCATGGGCCGGTCACCGGCGGTTCGCTGGGTTTCGTGCTGGCCTGCGATCTCGTCGCCGTCACCCCGCAGGCTTTCATCCAGCCTTATTACACGCAGGTCGGCTTCAGCCCGGATGGCGGCTGGACGGCCTTGCTGCCGGACCGCATCGGTGCTGCCAAAGCACGGGAAATCCAGCTTCTGAACCGGCCTATCTCCGCCGGAGAGGCCGTACAGCTTGGCCTCGCCACCACGCTGGCCACTACGGATGTGATTGACGGCGTCATTGCCGATTGGATCGCAGCGCTGCTCGACAAGCGGCCGGGAGCCATGACACGCACCAAGGCTTTGCTGCTGACCGCTGAGCAGCGCCGGCGCGTGCAGGAGGCGTTGGCCGCCGAAGCCCAGAGTTTCATGGAACAGATCGACAGCGAGGAAGCCGAAGCCGGGATGGCGCGCTTCCTCGCCAAGTCGGCATAGGGAGGGCGGATGGACATCCTGTTCGACATAGCAGCCCGGCGTGCGGAATTGACGCCGAACCGGGTGGCGCTGATGGAGATCGATAGCGGCCGCAGCGTGACTTACGCGCAACTGGACGTCCGCGCTGCCCGCTTTGCCGCATGGATGCAGGCCAATGGCATATCAGTAGGCGACCGCGTTGCCATTCTTTGCCTGAACAACATCGCCTTTTTTGAAATCCTGTTCGCCTGCGGCAAGCTGGGGGCGATCCTGGTGCCGCTGAACTGGCGGCAACCCGCGCCCGAACTCTCCCCTGTGGTGCAGGATGCGGCGCCGAGGCTGCTGATTCATGACACCGAAAATGCAGCCGTCGCGGCGACGCTGGGGACGGAACTGAAGATCCCTCTCCTGCCGCTGAGCGATTTCGATGCAGCCATCGCAAAAACGTCCAAGGCTGACTTCGACACGGCCTGGCCCAGTGGCCGCATCTGGTACATGCTCTATACCTCCGGGACCACGGGCAAGCCGAAAGCCGTAATCCAGACGCCAGGTATGGCCTATGCCAATGCCGTCAATATCGGCCAGGCGATCGATCTCATCTCGACCGATACGACACTGAATTTCCTGCCGCTCTTCCATACCGCAGGCATCAACCTGCATACCCTGCCTGTCCTGATCCATGGCGGCACGGTGCGCATCTTGAAGAAATTCGAGATCGATCCGGTGATGGCGGCGCTGCAGAATGGCGATTGCACGGCCTTCTTCGGTGTGCCGGCAATCTATCAGGCGATCAGCCTGCATCCGGATTTCGCAACTGCCGATTTCAGCAAGGTGCGCTCCTGGGGCTGCGGCGGTGCCCCGCTGCCCGCCACCCTGATCAGCCAGTTCGCTGCGCGCGGCGTCAAAGTCTGCAACGGCATGGGCATGACCGAAACCGGCCCCACCGTGTTCCTGATGGACCGCGATCATGTGGAAGCTAAGATCGGTTCCGTCGGCAAGCCGCAGATCCTGGCCGAGGTCCGCGTGGTGGGCGATGACGGCAAGCCCCTGCCCGCCGGACAATCGGGTGAACTGCAGGTGCGCGGCCCGGGTGTCACGCCCGGCTATTGGAACAATCCCGCCGCCACCGAAGCCGCCTTCACCCGCGATGGCTGGCTGAAAACCGGCGACGTCGCCCGGCGCGACGAGGATGGTTATTACTACATCGTCGACCGCATCAAGGACATGTACATCTCCGGCGGCGAGAACGTCTATCCGGCTGAGGTCGAGGTCGTCATCTACAAATTCCCCGGCGTGCTGGAATGCGCGGTGCTGGGCGTGCCGGATGAGAAATGGGGCGAGGTCGGCTGCGCCTATATCCTGCCGCGGCCTGGCGAAAGCATCGACCCCGAAGCCTTGCGCGCCTTCTGCCGCCAGAATCTCGCAGCCTACAAAGTGCCGAAATATATCGAAGTGGTGCAGGACTTCCCCCGCACCGCTGCTGGCAAAATCCAGAAACATGTCCTTCGCAGCAAGGCGAAGGCGGGATAGGTCATGGTCAAGATCGAACGCACCCTTCATCAGCCCGATTTCGATCTCTTCGCGAAGATCAGCGGCGACAACAACCCGATCCATGTCGATGCGGAATTCTCAGCGCGCACGCGCTTCGGGCGCACGGTCAGCCACGGCATGCTGCTCTACACGATTCTTTGGGGAATGGTGCAAAAGCAGTATCCCGGCGCCAGGCAGGCCAGCCAGAACCTGATGTTCCCCAATCCGGCCTATGCCGATGAGCCGCTGGATTTCGAGGTCACTGAAATATCCAGCGACGGCAATCGCCGCCGCCTGGCCACCAAAGCCAGCCGCAAGCATGACGGCGCCGTCGTTTTGGACGGCGAGACCGAGATCGTTCTGCCATGACCAAGACCGTCCTCGAAATCGGCGCCCGCGCCAGCGTCACCCGCAGCTTCTCGGCAAAGGATCTGCAGGCCTTCCAAAGCCTGTCCGGCGACAACGCGATGCTTTCCCATGTGCCGGAGCCGCTGATCGGCGCGCTCTTCTCCTACCTGCTGGGCGTCGAACTGCCGGGCTTCGGTACTAATTATCTGAAGCAGGAGATGCAGTTCGAGCGTGCAGCTCCCATCGGACAACCGCTCACGGCGACCGTAGAAATCACACGGCTGCGTCCCGAAAAGCATCTCGCCGATCTTTCCACCATCTGCACCGATGCATCCGGTACTGTCATTTGCCGCGGCCGCGCGCTGGTTCTGGTGAGGGATGTCGGCGCCTGAGATTTTCCCCATGTATGTTGCCGAAGCGGGACAGGGACGGCCGCTGATCTTCCTGCATGGATGGTCAAGCCATGGCGGCTATTTCGCGCCGCAGGTCGAGGCCTTCCGGGAAAGCCATCATGTGCTGGTCCCCGATCTGCCGGGGCACCGGCGCAGCATCGCGCCGCTGACGGAACTGAGCATTCCGCATCTCGCCGATCGCCTGCACGAAGCGATCACCGCCAGAGGCCTGCAGCACGTCATCCTGGTCGGCTGGTCGATGGGCGCGATGGTCGCCTTCGACTATATCGCCCGCCATGGCAGCGCAGCGCTGGATGGCCTCGTGATTGAGGACATGACGGCGAAGATCGTCAACGATTTCGAATGGCGGCTTGGCATCCGCAATGGTTTCGACGCAGCACAGAACGCGGCAGTGCTGCAGGCAATGCAAGCCGACTGGGCTGGCTATGCGACAGGCTCCTTGCCCCGCCTGTTTGCCCGCACGCAGCGGCCGGATCAGAAACTGTATGACTGGATCGGTGGCGAAATCGTCAACAATGACGGACGGGCGATGGCTGCGTTATGGGCTTCGCTGGCCGAGCAGGACCACCGCACCCTGCTGCCACGCCTGCGTTTACCAGTCCTGCTGCTGCATGGCAGCGACAGCCAGCTTTACGATCCTGCGGTGGCGGAATGGATGGAAGCGCAGATTCCCGGCGCCCGGCGGATCTGCCTGGAAAGAACCGGCCATACGCCGCATCTGGAGAAGCCAGCTGCTTATAATGCGGCTCTTAAGACGTTCTTGGCTGCACTCTGACGTTCCGCCATAGGCGCATCAGCAGCGGCGACAGCCAGAGCAGGATTGTCAACACGCCAAGGGTGCCGGCGATGGGACGGTTGATGAAGCCGATCAGATCGCCCTGGGTCTTCTGCATGGAGTTGAGGAAATTCTCCTCCAGCATGGGGCCGAGCACCAATCCCAGGATGATCGGCGCCACGGGAAAATTGTTTTCCTCCATCAGATAGGCGATCAGGCCCAGCGCCAGCATCGTCATGATCCCGAAAACGGTGTTGTTGCTGGCGAAGGCGCCGACGATGCAGAACAGCAGGATCAGCGGCATCAAAATCGGCCGCGGCACGGCCAGCAGATAGCCGGCCGATTTGATCGCCGCCCAGCCGAAGGGCAGCAACAGCAGATTGGCCAGGATGAAGGCAAAGAATACGCCATACAGCATTTCTGGGTTGTTCATGAAGATCATCGGGCCGGGCGTCAGCCCTTTCATGAACATCACCCCGATGGCGATGGCCGTGATGGAATCGCCTGGAATGCCGAAGACCAGCGCCGGAATCCATGCCCCGCCCAAGGCGGCATTGTTGGATGCGCCGGATTCCACGATCCCTTCCGGATGACCATGGCCGAACTTCTCTGGCGTCTTGGAGAATTTCTTCGACAGCGCATAGCTGACCCAGGCAGCGATATCGGCGCCTGCCCCCGGCATCGCGCCGATGACAGTTCCCATCAGTGAGCCGCGCACTAGACCCCGCCAGTAGCGGCGCAGCAAATCAAGCTGCGGCGCGAGTATCTTGCCGAAGCGCCGCTGCGTGAGCGGCAGGTGACGGTCCTCCGACAGGACGTAGCGGATCACTTCCGGCAAAGCGAACATGCCGATCAAGGCCGGAATCAGTGGCACGCCGCCCATCAGTTCCAGATTGTCGAAGGTAAAGCGCGGATGGCCGCTGGTCGTCCCGATCCCGATGCAGGACAGCAGCAGCCCCAGCAGCAGCGCCACCATGCCTTTGACCTGCGACTGGGGTGTGATGAACACCGAGCAGGTCAGCCCCAGCAATGCCAGCCAGAAATACTCAAAGGATGAAAAGTTCAGCGCAAACTCGGCCAGCACCGGCGCACCCAGGATCAATACCGCGACGCCGACCAGACCGCCCAGAATGCTGAACACAAGGCCCGCGCCCAGCGCGACATTGGCTTGGCCATTTTTGGTCATGCGATAGGATTCGTCCGCATAAGCCGCCGAAGCTGGGGTTCCCGGTATCCGCAGCAAAGCGCCAGGAATATCGCCCGCGAAGATCGCCATCGCGGTGCAGCTCACGATCGCGGCAATCGCAGGCACCGGCGGCATGAAGAAGGTCACCGGCACCAGCAGCGCGGTTGCCATGGTGGCCGACAATCCCGGCATCGCGCCGACGAATAATCCGAAGACCGAAGCCAGCGCGACAACGGCCAGAACGTATGGATCTAAAATCAAATCGAAAGCGTTGCCGAGAACGTCCATGCGCTCACCAGAGGATGGATGTCAGGACGCCGCCCGGTAAAGGAACCAGCAGCACGCGGGCAAAGAACAGCCACAACGTGATAGCCGCTATGACGGCCACGAGCAGGGCGAGCCAGACGCGCACGCCGAGATAAATCATCAGCACGGCGGCAATGAGAAAAACCGTGACATGAAAGCCCAGGCTGGCGCTGATACCGGAATAAAGCAGCAAGGCGCCGATGATCAGGCCAAGCCCCAGCCAGCGCGCAGGATTGCGAACCCAGGCTCCGGCCTGAATGACCGCTTCGCCATTGCGCCAGGCCTGGATGCCGCGAAAGATCAGCACCAGTGCCGCCAGCCCCAGCAGAACGGCCAGCACTTGCGGGAAGAAGGCCGCGCCATAAGGCGCACCCGTCAACTTCGGAAATCCCGCCGCCGTCGCCCAGACGAAAACGGCAAGGGCGAGCAACACAAAACCGGAAAGAGCGTCGTTGAATCGCACGGCTCAGCGACCTGCCCCGCCTTGGCGACGGAGCAGGTTCCTTGGTGTCTTAGGATGACTTCGCCAAGCCGATTGCCTTCAGCACCTGCCCGCTCTCTGCTTCCGACTCTTCCATAAACTTTGCGAAATCCGGCCCCGCCTTCCACATCAGGCCAAAGCCGCGATCCGCCATGAATTTGCGGAACTCTTCGCTCTTATGGATTTTCTCCATTGCGGCGATCAGCTTCTTGGTCGCCTCTTCCGGCATGCCCTTCGGTCCGCCGATGCCGCGCCAAGCGCCCGCCTGGACCTCTACGCCCACCGCTTCTTTCGAGGTCGGGACATTCGGATAGGCCGGCAGCCGTTCCGTATTGAGCACGGCCATCGCCTTGATCTTGCCGGCATCCAGCAGCGCCTTTGCCTCAGGCAGAGAGCAAGGAACGATATCGGTGCCGCCAGCAACCAGTTCCTGCAAGGCCGGTGCGGCACCCTGGCTGGCGATCCAGTTGAACTGTCCCGGATCGATCCCGACCTTCAGCAGCAAGGAGCCGAAAGCCATATGCCAGGCGCCGCCGACCGACGATCCGGAGGCCAGTTTGTAAACGCGCGGATTGGTCTTCAGCGCGTTGATGACATCCTTCGCATCCTTGAACGGCGAATCTGCTGCGACATAGAAAGCGCCGGGATCGAAATTGTAGAGCGCGATCGGCGTGAAATCCTTGGCGCCCGATAGATTGGACTGCCCAAGCCATTTGAACGTGCCGATCTCGATCGTCATCACGCCGATCGTATAGCCATCGGCGGGAGCCTGGGCTATCGCCGCATGGCCGACCACGCCACCGCCACCGGTGCGGTTCACGACATTGAACGGCTGCTTGAATTCATCCTGCAGCATCTTGGCAATGATACGGCCAGTCGCATCGGTGCCGCCGCCAGCCGCCCAGGGCACGATCACCTGCACCGGCCGCTCGGGCCATGCAGCCTGCGCCGCTGTCGTTGCGAAGAGTGCGACGGCGCTAATGCCCGCAGCCAAACCGGTGAACAACGCTTTCATGCCACGCATGGAACTCCCTCCTGCTGGTTTGCGTTTCCTCGGTGGCGCGTCTTGGAGCGCGCCTTACCCAACTACTATCTTCCATATAAGATGCCAAGGCAACGTGACAAATCAGGGGCTGAGTACGCTTAGAGGCCGGTGCGCTTAGCGCGACCGGCCCCTTCACTTGTCAGTTGCAGACTCAGTTCGAAATATCAGCTCAGCGAAGGCTGCTGACGCACGTCGAGGCGGACGATGGCCTGTTCAAGAACAGCGCGATCTGTCAGATAGTAAGTCTTGTCGCGGCGCACCATCTGGCCGCCATGCAGCAGATTGGCGAGCACGCGCGCCACCGTCTCGCGGGTCGTAGCGGCGCGGCGCGCGATCTCATGCTGCTTTGGCATGGGATAGATCATCCAGCCACCTGCATTGATCGGATCGGGCCGAGCCATCTTGAGCAGTTCACGATAGACGCGCTGGATCGCGCCCAAGGTGGCGAGGTCCATGATGCGTTCGTTGTTGGTGCGGATGATGCCGGTCAGGCGACGCATCACCTTCAGGGCAACGCTGGGCTCGCGCGCCAGCAAGGCCTCGAATGCCTTGGGCGGCAGCGAGGCCAAGCGGCAGGCTGTCTGTGCCACAACACTGGCCGAACGCCGCTCTCCGTCAATGGCGGCGATCTCGCCGAAATATCCACCGGCGGGCACGATGGCGTAAGAAATCTCGCGGCCATTGCCGGAGAAGTTCACCACCTCAACGCTGCCTTCGACGACGAAATACACATCGCGGCTATCGCTGTTGCGGTCGAGGATCTGCTCACCCGCAGCAAAACGCCGCCACTGGCATGAGCGCTCGACCTCCAGCCGTGCGGCCGGACTGAGTTCGGATAGCAGTTCGATCCGCTCCAGACTATCCGAGCCTGGCTGCGGCATCTTTCCTTTGCCGGCCCCGACCGAGCCGGTTGCCGTATTGCCACTCTGGACGACCATCAGATCCCCCTCGCTGCGGCGGCGGGGGATACCCGCCTTACCGGGTTGCAGCCCTCCCCAGCGCTGCGAATAGATTCAGGAACATTTGCTTACGGTCGAGATTGACCGATTCCCCGCGGTCGAGCAAGCGACCGATCTGTTCCCAATCCTCCGCCCAGCGAACCGGACTCTGCCACTGCGCCATTCTCTGCGCCAGAGCGGTCTCGCCGGGGAAAATCTCGCTCCAGCCGACGCCGCCGATCTGCCCGGCCGCCGCGGCTCGCACCAGTCGCGCAAGCCACCAGCGAAACAATTCTCCCATGAGTTGAAAACCGTTACCGCTCCGGTCGCGTGCCAGCGCGTCGCCGAAGCTGTGCAGCTTGGCGATATCGGGCTTGGGCAATTGCCCGACCATTTCCAGCAGACCATGCAGCAGTTTCAGACCGCCCTGCCCCGCCAGCAGGACGGCCCGGCCGGGCGAGCCTTCCGCCAGCACGGCCAATCCGCGCCGCTCGGTGGCATCCAGATCGGGCAGCAGGCGGTCGATGGCCTGTGCCAGGGCGGCATCATCCAGCGGCTTCAGCGCCAGACGGCGGCAACGTGAACGGATCGTCGGCAACAGGCCGCCGGGCGCATGGCTCACCAGCAGGAGCACGGCATTGGGCGGCGGCTCTTCCAGAATCTTCAGCAGCGCGTTGGCCGCATTCACGTTCATGTCGTCAGCGGCGTCGACAATGCAGACGCGATAGCCGCCTTCTGCCGCCGTCATGCCGAAGCGGTCGATCACCGCGCGCACATCCTGCACCACGATGTCGCCGCGCCAGCGGTCAGCCTTGTCGTCCCAACTACGCTCCACCGTGATCAAATCGGCATGGCCCGCACTGGCGACGCGCGCGAAAACGGGATGCTCCTCGCTGATAGCCAAGCTATCCGGCAGAACTGGCGCATCGCCGAACAGGCTGGGACCGCTGTCGAAACTGCTGGCTGGACCATTGGCCAACAGAAACCGTGCAAACCGGAAGGCCAGCGTCGACTTGCCCACGCCGCGCGGACCGGTGATCAGCCAGGCATGCGGCAAGCGGCCGCTCGCCCAGGCTTCCAGCATCGCTTTCTCGGCAGTCTCATGGCCAAACAATACGGAGGTGTGGCGCGGCGCCCAGGTTGCCGCTTCCTGCGGATCGTAACCGCTCATGGCTTTAGTCCGAACTGGCCGGCGACCGATTTCCAGATCGCGGCTGCCACTGCATCCATATCACCACTGGCATCGATGATCCGGCAGCGTCCGGGCTCGCGCGCGGCGATGTCGTGGAATGCGGAGCGCAGCGCCTCATGGAACGCAGTGCCCATCCGCTCGTAACGATCTTCCGCCGCAGCCTGTCCCTGCATCCGGCTGCGCGCACGGGACAGTCCGATCTCAACGGGAAGATCGAGCACCAGTGTCAGATCCGGCTTAAACTCGCCCAGCACCAGGCGATGCAGTGCCGTCACCGTCTCGCGTCCGACGCTGCCGGCATAGCCCTGATAGGCCATGGTGGAATCCGCGAAGCGATCCGAAATGACCCAGGCTCCGCGATGCAAGGCGGGCTTGACGGTCTTCTCGACATGCTCGCGCCGGGCTGCGTAATGCAACAGGGTTTCGGTGACGGCATCCCATCGTCCGGTATCGCCGCTGACCAGCAGGCCGCGGATCGCTTCGGCGCCGGGCGTGCCGCCCGGCTCGCGCGTCAGCACCACCTCGATGCCGCAATCCTGCAATCTTGCTGCAAGACGCTTGATCTGGGTCGATTTGCCGGCGCCCTCGCCGCCTTCCAGCGTGATGAATCGGCCGGAGGCAGACAGGCTCACTGCTTGCTCGCGCCCCACAGCAGATAGCTCACGGCCGCGCCGACGCGGCCGGTGAAGCCCAGCAGCTCCACATCGGCGCCAGCCACCAGCGGCATTTCCACCAGCGTGCCTTCGCGGCCGGCGACCGTAAGCGTCGCGACCGGCGTGCCTTTCACGATCGGTGCCGGGATGGGGTTGTCGTAGGTGACGGTCACCTTGACGCCGCTTCTGGCCTGACGCGGCATGGTGACAGTCAAATCGCGCTCGACAATCAGCGGCAGGCGCGACTGGCTGCCCAGCCAGACATCGGCTTCATCCACCACCGCGCCAGCCGAGAACAGCTTGTAATTGTCGAACTGGCTGAAGCCCAGTTCCAGCAGGCGCTCAGATTCCCGCGAACGCTCGTTCATGCTCTTCAAGCCATTGACCACCAGGATCAGGCGGCGATCGCCGCGCTTGGCAGAGGCAGTCAGACCATAGCCTGCAGCTTCCGTATGGCCGGTCTTGAGGCCATCGGCGCCGATGCTCTTGTACAGCAGCGGATTGCGGTTGCCCTGCGTGATCGGCTTCTTGGTCGCGGCATCGATGCCGTAGGTGAATTCCTTCTCGGAATAGAAGCCGTAATACTGCGGGAACTTCTGGATGATGTGCTTGGCCAGCAGCGCCAGTTCGCGCGTCGTCATCACATGCTCAGGGTCCGGCCAGCCGGAGGCATTGCGGAACACGCTCTTGGTCAGGCCAAGCTCGCGCGCACGCTCGTTCATCATCTCGGCGAAACGCTCTTCCGTGCCGGCGATGCCTTCGGCCAGCACGATGCAGGCATCGTTGCCCGACTGCACGATGACGCCGCGCAGCAGGTCTTCCACCTTCACCCGGCCGCCCAGCGGCACGAACATCTTCGAGCCCTGCATGCGCCAGGCTTTTTCGCTGACTGGGAATTCGTCATCGAGGCGGAGCTTGCCGGCTGCAAGCTGTTCAAAGACCATGAAGGCGGTCATCAGCTTCGACATCGACGACGGCGGCATCAGTTCGTCGGCATTCTTCTCGAACAGCACCGCGCCGGTATCGTAATCGACCAGGATCATCTGCCGCGCCGTCGTATCGACCTGGCCAAGCTGAGCGGCGGCAGGATTGGCCAACGCCAAAGCGACGGCAAAGGCCGTCGCGGCGACACTCTTAATCCACAATGATACGCGCATTGGTATGTCCGCTAGAGATCACTTGCTGCAGGGCCTGGTCGGCTGCGGCGACCTGATCGTATGGCCCAAGCCGTACACGGAAGTATTCCTGCTGGTTCACGAATGTCGAACTGACGCCGACCGGGCCGATCACCGACATCCGCGCGGCCAGCTTATGCGCATTCTCGTGCACCGTGAAGGCGCCAACCTGCACATAGATCTGTCCGCCGCGTGCGGGGCCGACTTCCACCTTCTGATTAGCCAGGTCTATCGCCGGGGCAGCAGCCAGGTTGACGCTGGGAGCTTCGGCAGCATCCGACTTCGGATTCTGCGCTGCCAGGATCTGCATGGGCGACGGCTGGCTCTGCGCCGGGGCTGTTACATCCGCGCTGCGGCCTTTGACGCCGGGCGGCGGCGGCAGGGCTTCCGCCGACACGGTTGCGCGCGGCGCGGCTGCGGGCCGTTCGTCACCGCCGACACTGCGCGAGGCGACCATGGTCTCGCCGCCGGCCAGCGGGGCCGGACCGATATACTGCACGCGGACGCGCGCCGTGCCCTGCCGCTCAAAACCAAGCAACTGAGCAGACCGGCGCGACAGATCGATGATGCGGCCGTTCACATAAGGTCCGCGGTCATTCACCCGAACGACGATCGAACGGCCATTTTCCAGATTGGTGACCCGCACCAGCGAGGGCATCGGCAGCGTCGGATGGGCCGCCGTCACCTCGTTCATGTCGAAGATTTCGCCGTTGGCGGTTACCTTGGCGTGGAACTGCTCACCATACCAGGAACCGATGCCGGTTTCGTCGTAGTTCGGATCTTCCTTGGGGTAATACCAGACGCCGTTGATCTGGTAGGGATTGCCGACCTTGTAGACGCCGCCGCGGGCCGGCCCGGCCACCTGGGTATCGCCGCGGCCGAGCGATTTCGCGGCATGATTCACCAGGGCCGTCTCGGCGCATCCGGCCAGCCCCAGCAAGGCTCCGGCCACCAGAACAACAGGACGGACAGACTTGGCCCAAGCGGTTCGGGCGACCCCCCGACCCCCCCGGAGAAAGCAAGGGATGGCGTATAGTTTGTAATGCATAGCTATATGTTGGGCATACTACCCGTCCCCCAGCCGGTCGGCAAGGAGGCTGACGGTCAGCGCATAATGGTGGGCGCAGTTATAACGAAGGATTGAGCGGTAATTGTTGTAGACGAGGAAGCTCGGACCGCCGGGGCCATCGGGCTGCACCAGCGCGCCGCTGACCTGCACCTTCGGCAGTTCGCCGCCATCAGGCCGGCGCACGCCAAGCTTTTCCCATTCCGTCAGCGGCAGATCCTTGCTCATCTGATCGATGGCGCGGCAGCCGGACTTGCCCTCGCGGGCGAACTCGCCCAGCCGGGATTGCAGCGATGCCGGCACCTTCACCTCGCGTCCCCAGGTCTGCGCGGTCGTCCAGCCATGCTTGGCGAGGTAATTGGCGATGGAGGCGAAGACATCGCCGGTATTGGCCCAGATGTCGCGGCGGCCATCGCCGTCGAAATCCTCGGCATAGGCCAGATAGCTGGTCGGCATGAATTGCGGCTGGCCCATCGCGCCGGCCCAAGACCCCTTCATGGTCGCAAGATCAATGTAACCACGGTCCAGCATGGTCAGCGCGGCGAACAATTCGTTGCGGAAATAGGCCGAGCGGCGCCGGTCATAGGCCAAGGTCGCCAGTGAATGAATCAGCGGCACGTCCGCCTTCACCGCGCCGTAGCGCGTTTCGATGCCCCAGATCGCAAGGATGAAGCGCGGCTGCACACCGTAGCGCTGCGCCACCTGCCGCAGCAAAGCCTGATGCTCGTCGCGCAGCTTCTGGCCGCGGGCGACATTTGCCGGCGTGATCACGCGGTCGCGATAGGTGGTGAAGGATAGTTTGAATTCGGCCTGATTGCGATCGCGCTCGATGATGCGCATCACCGGCTCGACATCAGCCAGCGCGACGTCGAGGACGGCAGGTTTGATCCCCTTCTGCAATGCCTCGGCACGGATTTCCGACAGGAAACTGTCGAAGGCAGCGCGATCGAAAGAAACAGACTGGGCTTGAGCGCCAACCGATGCTGCTGCATTCGCCGGTGGGGTGGGTGCAGCAGCCGTAACCGTTTCATTCGCCGGAGCGGCCGTCTGCTCAGTCACGGAGGCGGGCGCCGTCGGTGCGGAGGATGCGACGGTCGCGCCGGCTTCGGGTGCGGGCGACTGGCTGGCGCCGCAGGCGGCAACCAGACCGAAGGCCAATGCCACGAACCCAACTCGCATCCGCCCCATGATCAGTCCTCCGAATCGCACCAAAACAAACGCATCTGGGGGTGTTACCTTACACAGCCGCCGCGGCAAAGCCTTGCGGTGCAACATTTGCGGCTTTCTCACTCGTTTGAACGCGCGGTGGCAGAATGGTCCGCGTGTGTCCCAGCAGGCGGTAGGCAATCAGGCCGATCCACTCGCGCACGGCACCATCCAGCAGCAGCAAATTCACTGCAGGCTTGAATTCGCTGAAGAACCGTCCGGTGCGGTAATCGACGACATGCGGGATAACCGGCCAGTCGACCGCCAGAAAGCAGTTTATTGAACGCGGCATATGCATGGCGGAGGTGACGAGCAGCCAGGTCTCGCCCGGCTTAGGCTGCGCCAGCGCCTTGGCATAAATGGCGTTTTCCGCGGTATTGCGTGATTTGTCGTCGAAAAGAACGCGCTGCAGGTCCAGCCCCAGCTTGGCCAGAACGTCGCGCGCGATATGTGTTTCGTTGATCTTCGTACGCCCCCAGTCCACGCCGCCGCCGGTATATACCAGCCGCGCCTCGGGAAATTGCCATGCCAGCGCAGCGAAGGCGACATAACGGTCGCCGGCATTGTTCAACTCGCCCTGGCCACGGAATTCGCCGATTTCCACCTCTTCGCTGCCACCCAACAGGATGATGCCATCGACTTTGTTCGGCAGCGGCTGCGGCGGGAAATATTCCTCCAGAGGGCGCAGCACTGCATCGCCCACCGGCAGGAATCCAAGGACCAGCAACAAGCCTAATGCCGCAATGCCAAGGCGCCGCCCCAGCACACGGCTGCGCCGCCAGCAGATCAGCAGCAAGGCCACGATCGCCAGGGTGAAAGGCAGGTTGGCCGGGCTCGCAAGCCACCATAGGATTTTGCCGAGATACACAATCATAGGGATTCGCCAGCCCGCCGGATCAGCCGGTGACTTTGGCTCTTAAGGTGGTAAATTTCGGTTAAGCTTCAGGATTGTTGCGACATTCGGAAAGACGCTCCCATGACGGCTCCCCTCACCCTCTCGCTGACCGGCCGCCTCGCCGCCCTGATCGCCGCCCGGCCGATCAGCGATGACGATTATCGCGCCGCCGCCCTGTTCACCCTGGATGCACTGGCGAACGCCCTGGCGGGCCGCAACACCAAGCCGGGCAAGATCCTGCTCGACTGGGCGGCCAGCGAGCCGCTGACCATGGGCCGCGAAGCCCTGCTGCTGGGCGGCCTGACCCATATCCTCGAGGTGGACGATCTGCATCGCGCCTCCGTGGTGCATCCGGGCTGCGTCGTGGTGCCCGCAGCATATGCACTGGCACGGCGGCGCGCTGTGCGCGGCCGCTCCCTTCTCGCTGCGATCCTGCGCGGCTTTGAAGCCTGCTGCCGCGTCGGCATGGCAGTGGGGCCGGCGCATTACAAGATTTGGCACAATACCGCCACCTGCGGGCCCTTCGGCTCGGCCTATGCGGCAGGCGACCTGCTGGGCCTCGACCATGCAGCGATGACCGACGCGCTGGGCAATGCCGGCACGCAATCCTCAGGTCTTTGGCAGTTCCTGGAAACCGGCGCGATGAGCAAGCATCTGCATGCTGGCCGCGCAGCGGAAGCCGGACTGCTGGCCGCCGATCTGGCCGCGCGCGGCTTTTCCGGCCCGCCGAAAATTCTGGAGGGTGAAAAAGGCTTCTTTGCCGCGACCTGCGCCGATCCCAAGCCGGAACGACTGCTGGTCGAGCCGGACGCGCCCTGGCAGTTGCGGCTGACCTCGATCAAGCCCTGGCCCTGCTGCCGTCATACCCATCCGGTGATCGATGCGGGGCTGGAAATTGCGCGCCAGGTCGGCAATCGCAAGGTCGAGCAGATCCATGTCGCGACCTATCAGGCCGCGCTGGACGTCTGCGACCGCGTGGCGCCGCAGAGCGAATATGAGGCGAAATTCTCCCTGCAGCATACCGCAGCCGCCGCAATCACTGACGGCAAGGTCGATTTCAGCAGCTTCGATGCGGATGCCCGCGCCCGCCTCGCCGCCCAGGCCGCAACGGTTTCGGTGCAGACTGCCGAACCCTTCCTGAGCCGCTACCCCAAGGCCTGGGGCGCCCGCGTCACGGCAAAACTGGGCGACGGCGCCGAACTGACGGCGGAGCGTGAACATGCCTTTGGCGACCCGGAAAACCCGCTGGATGAGGCCGCGATGCGGGAAAAAGCCGCGATGCTGCTCACCTTCGGCGGCGTGCGCGATGTCGACGGCTTTATCAATTCCGTAATGGCTTTGGCCGATGATGCTCCGATCCCGGCCCTGCCGGAGGCTGGGCAGTAACGCTCAGCGATTGGTTTTCAGCGATAGGTTTTATTGTGATCGGCCGTTTGGGAATTGTCGCGCTGCTGCTTTTTGCCGCCCCGGGCTGGGCGCAGCAAGCAACGCCTGCCCAAAGCGGCAAGCAGCTCTGCTTCAACGAAAAGGAAGCCGAAGCCGAAGCCGAAGTCCGCACCGGCATGCAGATCCGTGAGATCCTGCGCCGCTGCGCCCTGGCCGATCCGGTGAAAGGTCAGGCGGCGCTGGAGGAATGGTACCGCTTCGATCAGGAGCATGGCGATCGCCTGCGCGCCGCCGTCGAATTGCGGCGCCAGGCAATCAGCCGCATCTACCCCAACCGCCGACAGATGCAGCAATGGGAAACGGATTCCGTCGTGGCAACCATCAAGGCGGTCGAAGTCAACGACGGAGTCTGCAAGCAGACCTATGATCTGATGGACCGTCTGAAGACCGAAAAATGGGCAGGTTTTAAATATTACGCCCGGCTGGGCGGAATTCTGCTGCGAGAGCAGATCCCACTCTGCCGCTGACAATCCGCGTTCAGCATTTTTGCCGCTTCCCGCCTGCGTAAAGGTGGCGTTAGGATCGCATCAAGGCCGGCACGACGCGGCCGGGCCTGCGCAGAAGGCGGCCTGTACCCAAGTTATCGCCAAAACTATCTATCGTCAGGGAAGCGATTTCGACCGCCTAATCCGACTGCCCATACCCGAGGTGACCCATGTTCCGCCGCCAGGCCGTGTCCGTCGCCGTTTGCGTTGTTGTTTGCCTCGTTGTCATGATGCTTTTCCCCGGCCGGCTGATGGCCGCCTGCCTTGGCGCCGTAGCGGAATTGGCGCCGCGTGTGATGCCTGCCGCATTGCGGCTGGCCGCCATCCCCGAAAACAGCGCCCGCATCACCTTCATCGGCCATGCGACCTTCATGATCGAGAGCCCTCAAGGGGTGATCGCCGCTACCGATTACAACGATTACATCCAGCCGCCGGTGCGGCCCGACATCGTGACGATGAACCATGCGCACAGCACGCATTTCAGCTATGCGCCGGACCCTGCCATTTTGCATGTCCTGCGCGGCTGGCCGCATGACGGCAAGCCGGCGCGGCACAATGTCCAGCTCAAGGACATGCGCGTGCGCAACGTGCCGACCAACATCCGCGGCTATGGCGAGACCACGGAATATGACGGCAATTCGATCTTCATCTTCGACGTGGCCGGCCTATGCATCGCCCATCTCGGGCATCTGCATCATAAGCTGACACCCGGACACCTGGCCGATCTCGGCAAGATCGACGTGCTGTTCGTGCCGGTAGATGGCGGCTTCACGCTCAACATTGTGGAGATGCGGGAGGTGGTCGACCAAGTGAAGGCGCCGCTGGTCATCCCGATGCATTATTTCAGCGAGGCGACGCTGGAGCGCTTCCTGGCCCGGTTGGATGGACATGAGATCAAGCTGAACGACAGCGCCACCACCCTGGTCTCCCGCGCCAGCCTGCCCAGGAAGCCGACCGTTCTGGTCCTGCCCGGTCCGCATTGACGGCACCCGCATCGGCGCCGGCCAGCCGGGTTGACGGCGCCGCTACCGCGCCGTATCACCGGCCCCGGAAACAGGACGTGGATGGGTGGCCGAGTGGTTTAAGGCAGCGGTCTTGAAAACCGCCGTACCGGCAACGGTACCGTGAGTTCGAATCTCACCCCATCCGCCAGCTACTCATGCTGTCTCGGGCGCCTCCAGAGTAGACCGCACGCAATTCCTGCCCGCCTGTTTTGCCGCATAAAGTGCGGCATCGGCGCGTGAGATCAATCCTTCGGCGTCTTCCTCGGGCTCCAGCTTGGCGACACCGATACTGACCGTGGCCGGAATGATGCGCCCTTCGAAGGTGAAATCGGCCTGCGCCACGGTCTGGCGGACCGTCTCCGCAATCCGTTCGGCATTTGCCAGATCGCAGTTGCGCAAGGCTACCAAGAATTCCTCGCCCCCCCAGCGGCAGATGATGTCGGACGAGCGCAGACTGGCGCGCATCGCATTCGCCACGCCGCACAGCACGCGGTCGCCCGCCACATGACCGAAGCCATCATTGATCGACTTGAAGTGATCGACATCCAGCATGACGATGGTGAGCGGCTGACCGAAGCGCCGTGCGTCGCGGATCGCCTGATCCATCAGGATGTCATAGGCATGGCGGCTGGCCAGCCCGGTGAGCCGGTCGGTGGTCGCCATCGCCTCCAGGCGCCGCTGAAACCGTGTGATCGTCAGCCAAGTCGCGAACAGCACCAGGCCGGTGATAGCGATGCAGATCAGGATGTTGACATAAAGCGCCTTGCGGATGCCGGCGAGATCTCCTTCGGCATCTTTCTCCACCAGCAGAAACCAGTCGAGTTCGGGGATGAAGCGAACGTTCAGCAGCCGCTTGTGCCCCTGATAGTCGTATTCCAGCGACCGGGTCTCCTGCCGCGACCATTGCGTCATCAGTGCGCCGAGACCGCCGCGTTGCTCGACATGATCCTCGGGCACGGCGTTGCCGCCGCCGATCAGGACGATCCTCCCCGTAGCGTCGGTGAAATAGACCGTCCGCCCGAAGCGATTTTGGTAGTCATCGATCAGCGAGCGTACCGCGTTGACGGTCAGCCCCACCCCGGTCGCGCCGATGAACTTGTTGTCGTAATCGAAGACGCGATAGTTGATGAAGATCGTCATCGCATCCTGATTGGCCATGTCCGGATCGACATTGATCTCGTAGGGGGCGGTCATCTGCTTGACGCGGAAATACCATTCATCGCGCGGCTCCTCCTGATGCACTGTCTTGAGGATGCCTTCGGCGTGGTAATAGATCCGCGTTTTCTCGGAGACGAAGAAGCTGGTAAAGGCGTTATAGCTTTGCTTGATCTCGCGCAGATACTGAATCATGTGGATGGGGTCAACTTCGCCGCCCAGCACCCAGTTGCGCATGAAGGTGTCGCTCGCCATCACCGACGAGATCAGGATCGGCTGGATCAGGTCCTTCTGGATTTCGGAATAGATGTTGTCGGAGGTTAGCGGCAGCTCGTTCCGGATCACCGCCTCGCGCAGCGACTCCCGGGACACGAAATAGCTCGCCAGCGACGTTACCAGGAACCCGCCGATAAGCAGTCCACTGATCAGCAGGACCAGAATGCGTTTGTCGCCGATCCCCTTCACCTGTCCCCCTTGCCTGCCCATCTGAGGGCCGGAAATAAATACCCGCAGGACGGGCGAAAAGTACAGGGGCAAACTCGCGATATTTACGTCGCTAACCGCTTAGGCCGGAACCTGTTTTTCCGGCGAGCGTTGCAGCCTCATGACCATACGGATCGGGATTTCCGGTTGGACCTATACCCCGTGGCGCGGCGTCTTCTATCCCGAAGGGCTGAGGCAGAAGGATGAAATGGCCTATGCCGCGGCCACCTTCCCCAGCATCGAGGTGAACGGCACGTTTTACGGCTCTCAATGGCCGGCAAGCTTTAAGCGCTGGGCCGCCGTGGCGCCAGAGGACTTCGTCTTCTCCATCAAGGCGCCTCGCTACATCACCCATATCCTGCGCCTGCGCGATGCCCGCAGCGCGCTTGCCAATTTCCTCGCCTCCGGCCTGCTGGCGCTGGGGCCGAAGCTTGGGCCGATCCTGTGGCAGATGCCGCCAAGCTACCGCTTCGATGAGAAAAGTCTGGCGGCCTTCCTGAGGCTTTTGCCGCATGACACCGAAGAAGCTTCCAAGCTGGCGGCCCGCCATGACCGGCCCATCAAGGGCGGCGCCTTTCTGACGCCGGATGCCAAGCGCCCGATGCGGCACGCGCTCGAAATCCGGCATGACAGTTTCCGCGATTCCCGCTTCATCGACCTGCTGCGGGAGCATGACGTTGCGCTGGTAGTGGCCGACGCGGTGGAATGGCCCTGCCTGGAAGATGTCACATCCGATTTCATCTACGCACGCCTGCATGGCTCCGAGCAACTTTATGTCAACCGCTACACCACCAGCGCACTGGACCGATGGGCGCGGAAATTCAGGACCTGGGCCGAGGGCGGCGAGCCGCGCGGCGCCAACCGGATCGGCAGGAAAGCGCCGCGCCGCAAGCGTGACATTTTCGTCTACTTCGACAATGACGCAAAGGTGCACGCGCCCTTCGACGCGATGCGGCTGGCACGACGGCTGGGCGTGTCGGCTAAGCCGCCGCCCTTCAATCCGCCAAAAAAGAAGGCCGCCGCCAAAAGCGAAGCGAAACTCCGCCCGCGCCGGAAACCGCAACGTCGGACCTCCACCTCCCGCGCCCCGGCCAGCTTGGCCTGATTTCATTTTTGCTTTGGATCAATGCCGGAAGCCGGCGGCCATTTAGGCTGGGAACACCGCAGCCAAAGAAGCCTTAGAGGGATTGACATGACGTGGAAGACCATCCGCATGGAACTGGCCCGCACACCCGAATTCCCTCTGGGCAGCAGCGACTACGGCTATGAGCTGCATGCGCCGTTGAGCGCCGAGGGCCATCTCGATGTCAAGGCATGGCGGGCCGACCGTAAAAACTGCACCGTAAGGCGCTTCTGGCGCGGCGAGCCGGACCGCAAGGGCGAGCTGCTGCACACCCGCCATGGCTGGGCCTTTTCGTATGAGCCCGGCGAAGAGGATGACGAGGCCCTGTTCAAGCTGGACCGCCATCTCTTCAGGCAGGGCGAATACATCACCGTCCGCGAACCGGGCGGCGAGGCCCATACCTTCAAGATTGTCAGTGTGCGGTAAGGCTGCAGGACGGATTGACCGCAGGCATAAAAAAGCAGGCATAAAAACATAAAAGCAGGCATAAAAAAATCGGGCGCCTCGCTATTGAGGCTCGCCCGATTTGTCCCCACCTCAAAGACCAAAGGTCTCCAAGGCTGGAGATGAAACACCGGTGGGCCACTGCATCCCACTTTACGGGCGGCGATCATCTTTAGCATAGATAGGGTGCTCAGGGCCGAATTCAAGAGTCCGGCGTAGATCTTCGTAAAATTCCACAATTCTGCCTTATTTCGGCTTGGCAGAGATAACAGTCGAAGAAATTGTTCCCTGCCGGCGACAACCTTTTCCGCTCTGCGAAGTTTATATCAGGCAGCCGCTTTTTGCCTGCCAGGCAGGCCGTCAGCCGTCCGGGCGCTTCCTCCGCTCTCCCCGGCCGATAGCGCCGGGCGCCAAACAAGAGGTTGTGCGATGCCCGTGAGGGGTCGCCGCTACGACTATGCCTATCAGGAGTTTCCTATGGCGAACGGCACTGTGAAATGGTTCAACAACACCAAGGGCTACGGCTTCATCCAGCCGGAGGCGGGCGGTAGCGATGTTTTCGTGCATATCAGCGCAGTCGAACGCGCGGGCCTATCGACCCTCAATGAGGGCCAGAAGCTCGGCTACGAACTGGCGACGCAGAAGGGCAAGACCTCTGCCGTTAACCTGAAGCCGCTCTGACCGCAGCTTCAGCCGGAAGGTTCGAAACGGCGCCTGCAGCAGGCGCCGTTTCTTTTGCCTCCGGCGCCTATTTCAGCGCAGCGATCAGGCTTTCGGTGACGGTCTTGGTATCGGCCTGTCCGCCAAGATCGGCAGTACGTGGCCCGCCATCGCGCAGCCCGTCTTCGATGGCCTTTTCGATGGCGCGCGCTGCTTCTACCTCGCCCAGATGCTCCAGCATCATCGCGCCTGACCAGATCTGCCCGATCGGGTTGGCGACCCCCTTCCCCGCGATGTCGGGGGCCGAGCCATGCACCGGCTCGAACATTGAGGGATACTTCTTCTCCGGGTTGATGTTGCCGCCCGGCGCGATGCCGATAGAGCCCACCGTAGCCGGCCCGAGATCGGAAAGGATGTCGCCGAACAGATTGGAAGCCACCACCACGTCGAACCAGTGCGGATTGCGCACGAAATGCGCCGTCAGGATGTCAATGTGATACTGGTCGGTGCGCACATCGGGATAGGCCTTGGCGATTTCGGCGAAGCGCTCGTCCCAATAGGGCATGGTATGGACGATACCGTTCGACTTCGTCGCCGACGTCACATGCTTCCTGCGCTTGCGGGCCAGTTCGAAGGCATAGGTCATGATGCGGTCGCAGCCGCGCCGGGTGAACACCGACTCTTGCACCGCAAATTCCTCCTCGGTGCCCCGATACATCCGGCCGCCGACTTCGGAATATTCGCCCTCGTTGTTTTCGCGCACGACGTAATAGTCGATGGCACCGGGATTCTTCAGCGGTGATTCCACGCCGGGCAGCAGCCTGATCGGACGCAGATTGACATATTGTTGGAAGCCGCGGCGGATCGGGATCAGCAGCCCCCAGAGCGAAACGTGATCGGGCACGCCGGGGTAGCCCACCGCGCCGAGATAGATGGCGTCGGTGTCGCGCAGTTGATCGAGCGCGTCATCAGGCATCATCTTGCCGGTCTTGGCGAACCGCTCACAGGACCAGTCATAGTCTCGCCATTTGAGCTCGAAACCGAACCGGCGTGCCGCCTGCTCCAGCACCGCCTGGCCCGCCGGCACCACCTCTTTTCCGATACCATCGCCGGCGATCACCGCTATTGTATACGTAGCCATCAAGCCCCCTGATTTATATGGCGTTTTCCTCGCGTTTACGTTCCCACGCCGGCCAAGGACTGTCAAATCCCGGCGGAAAACCGGCCTTCTTCGGGCCGGAATGTCACGGGACTGCATACATCTCCTTTCACTGAGCAAATCAATGCGTTAGTATTTCAACCAGAGAGGGCATGACATGACCGGGCCAAATATCGGAATGGTCCTCGATCCCGAGTTGAGCCATCTGGTCCCGGGAGCGGAGAAGCTATTGGCTTATTGGAAGGCCAATTGCGGTTCTTCGGGCCTGCCTGATCGCAGCCGCTTCGATCCCCTCTCGCTGCGGCCTTATCTGGGCAACCTGCTGATCGCCGATGTGGAAGATGGCCAGCCCGAGCGGCGCTTCCGCTACCGCCTGATCGGCACCGATCTTGCGGATGTCAGCGGCCGCGACATGACCGGACGCTATTTCGAGGAAATCTACACGCCGGCCTCGCTGGCCGAGATGCGGCATTGCTTCGGCTGGGTCGTCGATCACAAGCAGCCCGCGCGGGTCTTTGGCACACTGCGTCATGCAAACCGCGCCTTCGTTCCGTTCGACGGCATCTTCCTGCCCATTGCTACTGAGGGCGGCGACTCGGTAAGGCAGGTGATCGGCTATATCGCCGCTGGCAAGGACGCTGGCTGAACAGCTGAATAGCTAAACATAGCTAGCTGCGCAGTCCGAATACTTCTTGCGGCTCGGCCACCCCGCGCAGGGAATGGCAGCCAAGCGATACCAGCCGCTCGGCCATACCCGGCCCGGCCGCAAGGGCAAATGACCGCGACGCCAGCAGATTGCGGTTCAGCCCTCCGCAGAGATTTTCCAGCCGCGCCACTTCGTTCACCGCCGGACCGATCAAGGTGAAATCCAGCCGCGCGCCGGTGCCGACATTGCCATACATCACAGTGCCCCGATGCAGCGCGATATCGAGATCGAGCGCTGGCTGGCCGGACTGGCGGCGCGCCACATTCAGCACGGCCACTGCCGCCAGGGCGCGCTCGGCAGCGGCCAGAACCGCAGCGCAGACTGGCGCTGCATCCTGGCCCTGATCCAGCCGGAAGCTGGCCAGCAGTCCGTCGCCGAGAAATTTTAGGACATGGCCGCCCTGCTCTTCGATGGCTGGTCCCAGGCAGTCAAAATACGCATTCAGGGTTTCCACCAGCGGCTCCATCGCGACGCAGTCGGCAACGCTGGTGAAGCCGCGCAGATCGGCACACAGGATCACCGCATCAATCTTGCGCGCCATGCCGCGCCGGATCTCGCCGGACAGGACATGGCTGGCGGCATCGCCGCCGATATAGGAAGCGGTGACGTCACGGGTCAGCCGGACCAAGGTCGCGCCTTTCACCGCCAAGGCCAGCAACGGCGCGAGCCAGCGCAGCCGTTCGATCTCAGCCGGATAGAAACCGTCCGGCCGCTTGGTGGCGAAGGAGGCAACCATGCCGATACCGGCATAGCGGTCGCCAATCGCCGTGCTGTCGAGTTCCCAGCCGAAGCTATGGGCGGTCGCCATCCAGTCGGTATGGCCAGCTTCGGCAAATTCCTTCAGCACGGGGAAATCGAGTTCGGCATTGGGACCGCTTAAGCGGCGGCGCAGTTCGTAGCGCCTGTTCTCCAGCATGTAGCGGAACGGGCTGTCCCGCCATGCGGGCTGCTCATCCTCGGGATCGCGATGCAGCATCTCCTCCTGCTGGGTCCGGCCTTCCTCCGCCATCCATGTATGCCCGACGGCGCGGACCAGCGGATGCAAGGTCGCGATGGCGGCATAGACGCGGGAGACCGCAATCCCCTCGGCGCGCAGCCGCTTGGCGAATTCCTCGATCAGCGTCTCGGCGGGCAGGCCGTCGAGCCCCGCCCCGACCAGCCATTGATCGAGGCTGACTGCAAACTCAGGCTGCGCAAGGTTTGGCGTCATCATCAGGCAGCATCCCGCTCTGGCGGCGGCTCATCTTCCACCGAAGGCTCCAGGCTCTCCTCGGCGCGCGGGTCGATCTTGGCCTGCACCGGCGCCGTGGTCGGCATCGCCACGAAATCGGCTTTCTGATCATCGGCCGGCGCCGCGCGCCGCCGCATGCGATAGACGGTGAACAACGCCATCGCCGCATGGATGACGGCCGTGTAGCCGAACAGCCCCACCGGGCCCGCCGTCTCGATGGCAATCGAGCCCAATACCGGACCAATTACCGAAGCGATGCCGTTGATCAGCAGCAAGCCGCCAGCCACAGCGACGAAATCCGCCTCGGTGGCGACGTCATTGGTATGGGCCACGCTGAGGGCGTATAGCGGAAAGGAGAAGGCACCAAACAGGAAACCGGCGACCAGCGTCAATCCCGGGAATGCCAGACCAGCCACGATCATCAAGCCACCCGCCGCCGCTGCGGCTGCGCAGGAAACGATGATGGTCACTCGGCGGTCTACGCGGTCGGATATGCGGCCGAACGGCCATTGCGACAGTGCGCCGCCGATCACGGTCGCGCTCATGAACCACGCCACCTCGCTGACGCCAAGGCCGGACTGGATCACGAAAGCCGGGCCGAGCGCCCAGAACGCGCCATTGGTCAGGCCGACCACGATGCAGCCCATGACCCCGACCGGCGAGATGCGGAACAAGCCCGCGAAGGACACCCGCGTGGCCTTTGCCATGACCGGCTGCGGCGACCGCGAGAGAGCGACCGGTATGGCGGCAAGCGAAACCAGAATGGAAGCGATTGCGTAAAGCGGAAAGCGTGCCGGGTCGTCGACCAGCATCAGCATCTGCCCCAGCGTAATCACGCTGAAATTGACCGTCGTATAGGTGGTGAAGATCAGACCGCGATTCTGGCTGCTTGCCCGCTCGTTCAGCCAGCTTTCGATAATCAGATAGAGACTGGCCAGGCACAGCCCGGTCACGCCGCGCAAAATCCACCAGTAGACCGGTGCCACCAGCAAGGCGTGGACCAGCGGCGTCACCGATGCCAGCGCGACCATCGCCGTGAACAGGCGGATATGGCCGACCCGGCGGATCAGTTTCGGCGTGATCAGACAGCCGAAGACGAAGCCGACATAATAGGAAGCGCCCAGCACGCCGATCGACAGCGGCTCGAACTTCTCCAGACTGGCGCGCACCGGCAGCAACGTGCCTTGCAGGCCATTGCCGGTCAGCAGCAGCGCAACGCTTAAAAGCAGGGCTCCGACCGGCGCAAGGGCCGCCATGAAATCTCCTCCCGGGTTGCAGCAGACAGGATGGTCGTTTCCATCCCGGCGGGCAAATGAAACAAGGGCCAGACGAGTTTAGTATGATGGCTGGAAACATCTAGGCGTCTTGCGCGATTACGCATGATGCGCAAAGCGGTGTTGCGCCAAAGCCACGACATGGGCGTTACGATGCACTCAGCCCAAGGTGAAGGCTTCATGGACGGCGGATTGCACGGAGCCTCCGGTCACCGCGCCGCCGCCCGCCACATAAACGGTATCGCCCAGCACCGCTGCGCCCACGGCATGCCGCGGCGTCGGCATCGGCGCATGGCTCTGCCAGCTATCGGTGGCCGGGTCGTAGCTTTCCATCTGACCGAAAACCTTCGCCTGGGTGATGCGTCCCTGCGCGATCACGCCGGCTTCTCCCCCCATAGCGAATATCCGGTTGCGATAGACCACCAGGCCATGGCCCGAACGCGCCACCGGCAGCGGCGCGCGCGTCTCCCAGGTATCGCGGCCGGGGAAATACACATGATGCAGATCGGTATTGTATTCAAAGGTATTGAAACGCCCACCGATGACATGGATTACGCCGTTACCGCGCCGACATGGTCCCGCGCGCCGGGCAGCGCCTTGCGCAACTCCCATTTATCGGCTTGCGGATCGTAGACCTCGTGCCAGCCGACGCTGGCGCGCTCCCGTGCTGGCTCCGACGCGCCGCCGATCAGATGGATCTTGCGATTCAGCACGACGGCCGCCGCGGCGCCACGCGGGCGCGGCAACGGTGCGATCTCGATCCAGCGGTTGCTGGCCACGTCATAGGCATAGGCCTTGGTATCTGAATTGCGGTTCTGCTCGATGAAGCCGCCGAAGGCATAGATCCGCCCTTCATGGGCCGCGACGGCGACATGATTGGCCCCACGCGGCAGCGGCGCGCCATCGAACCAGCGGTCCTCAGCCGGATCGTAGATGTGGTGATAGCTGCGGTCGACACGGCACTCGCCATAGCCGCCGACAATATGCATGCGCCCGGCCCAGGCGGTGGCCCAGGCCATCTCACTGCGCGGGATCGGCAGGGCTGCGCGGGGAAACCAGCGCCCCGGCTGCCCGGGGGCGCCGGGCTTTCGGAATCGCGCTGCGCTTCCTGATCGGTGGTCAGATGCGGCGCCCCGCCCTGCTGCAGATTGGCCTATGGCTGCGGCGAGGGCTTGGCCTCGGCAGATGCGGGTGATGCTGAGCGAACGCTGGCACACCGATCGGCATCGCCGCCGCAGATCCGAGAAAGACGCAACGATCCATGACTCGCCTCCTCCGACGTGAACGCCTTATCGAGGTAAAACGCGGCGAGGCGCGATCAAGGCAGGGCGTCAGCGATCCGAATGATGCGCCTTCGCCTTGATGCCCGCCTCGCGGATTTCGCTCAGCGACGCCCGCGGCGTCAAAGCCTCAGGATCCAGCTTGATCTCGATGATCGCCGGCTTGTTGCTGGCCTGCGCCCGCTTGAACGCCTCGGCGAAATCCTCGGTCCGCTCCACCGTCTCGCCATGGCCGCCGAAGGCGCGCGCATAGGCGGCGAAATCCGGATTTCGCAGCGTGGTGCCGCTGATGCGGGTCGGATATTCACGCTCCTGATGCATGCGGATGGTGCCGTACATGCCGTTATTGACGACAACGATGATGATGTTCGCGCCATACTGCAGGGCGGTGGCGAATTCCTGACCGGTCATCAGGAAGCAGCCGTCGCCGGCGAACGCCACCACGGTGCGCTGCGGGTTGATCAGCTTGGCTGCCACCGCCGCCGGCACGCCGTAGCCCATCGAGCCCGAGGTCGGCGCAAGCTGGCTGGAATGGCGGCGGTAACGATGGAAGCGATGCAGCCAGGTGGCGTAGTTGCCCGCGCCATTGGCCAGCACGGCATCGGGCGGCAGGTTGGCGGCGAGCCAGCGCACGATCTCGGCCATCTGCACATTGCCCGGCGAAACCGTCGGCTTCTGCCAGGCTTCGTAATCGACGCGCGCAGCCTTCACCTGCTCAGCCCATTTGGCACTGCCCTTCACCGGACCCAGCTTTTCCAGCGCGGCCGCAAAGGCGCGGTTGCTGGCGTTGATCGGCAGGTCGGCCTGATAGACGCGGTTCAGCTCTTCCGGCCCGGCATGGATATGGATCAGCTTCTGGCCCGGTACCGGAATGTCGATCATGGTGTAGCCGCCGGTCGCCATTTCGCCCAGCTTGGCGCCCATCACCAGCAGCAGGTCGCTGTCCTTGATGCGCTGCTGCAGCTTCGGATTGATGCCGATGCCGACATCGCCGGCATAAACCGGGCTGTCATTGTCGATGTAATCCTGGCGGCGGAACACCGCGCCCACCGGGATATTGGAGGCTTCCGCCCAGGCCTGGACCTTCTGGCGGACCGTCTCGCTCCAGCCGCCGCCGCCGACGATCATCATCGGCCGCTCGGCAGCCTGCAACATCGCCTTTACCTGAGCCATCTGCTGATCGGAGGGATGCGCCTCCGCCGGCACCACCGGACGGCCATCGCTGCATTCCACTACATCGGTCAGCATGTCTTCCGGCAGCGCCAGCACCACCGGCCCCGGCCGGCCCGACATCGCCACCGAAAAGGCGCGGCCGATGAATTCCGGAATGCGCGTGGCGTCGTCGATCTGCGCCACCCATTTGGCCATCTGGCCGAACATGCGGCGATAGTCGATTTCCTGGAACGCCTCGCGCTCCATCATGTCGCGGCCGACCTGCCCGATGAACAGGATCATCGGCGTCGAATCCTGATAGGCGACGTGCACGCCGGCCGAGGCGTTGGTGGCGCCCGGCCCGCGGGTGACCATGCAGATGCCGGGGCGGCCCGTCGTCTTGCCGTAAGCGTCGGCCATCATCGCCGCCCCACCTTCCTGACGGCAGATCACGAAGCGCATGGTATTGGAGTGGTCGTGCAGCGCATCCAGCACGGCAAGAAAGCTTTCGCCCGGCACGCCGAACATCGTGTCGACGCCATGCAGCCGAAGCTGCTCTACCAGAATCTGACCGCCACTCCGTTTCATAACGCTACCTGTCTCCTCTAAAGGCGCTCACCGCTTAATGGGCGCGAAGGACGCCGGGGTCATCAGTCTGTTTTCCTGGGCTACCAGATAGCCCGCTTCCGCGCTTTTCTTCAGGTATGCCTGCCATTCCGGATCGGCTTGCATGGCCGCCCGCTTCCTGGCGCGGTCGGCGGCATCCTCGTAGACCCAGATATGCGTGAAGGTATTCTGCGGACCGGTTTCCGTGATCAGGTAGGCCAAGGGCTCGCCGAGATGCCGCTTCTGCGCCGCGAAGCCGTATTTCTCATACAGCTCCAGATGCGCCTTGATGGTTCCCGGCCGGCAAGTATAGGTACGGACATCCAACAGCATTTTCAATCCTTTCTGGGCTTAAAGCCCGGCCTTCCATAGCCCTGGCGCGCGAGAAAATGAGGCCACGGCTAACGCCGCGGCGATTATGCGGACAATCACCCTTATTCGGTAGCCTCATACCGGCGCTGGTCGCAGGCAGCACTTACCACACTGACACTAAGCCCTTCCCATTTGCTGCCCCGCATTCAAGGCTCATTCATAAGGCAGGCATCGGCCTGCCACCGGACGCGGTTTGACATCGCATGATTATGTTGATATCAACTCTTTATGTCGAACGGTATGGAGGCGACACTGCCGCCTACGAGTGGTGTCAATGAATAACAACGTTCAAAGGGAGTCGGTCTATGTATGTTGATGGTTTTGTTCTGCCGGTGCCGAAGAAGAAGATCGCCGAGTACAAGCGCATGTCCACCAAGGCCGGCAAGATTTGGCGCGAATACGGTGCGCTCGATTACAAGGAATATGTCGGCGATGACCTCAAGGTGAAGATGGGACTTCCCTTCCCCAAGCTGGTAAAGCTGAAGACCAGCGAAGTGCCGATCTTCGCCTACATCGTCTTCAAATCGCGCAAGCATCGCGACAGCGTGAATGCCAAGGTCATGAAAGATCCGCGGCTTGCCAAGCTGTGCGATCCGAACAACCCGCCCTTCGATTTCAAGCGCATGAGCTATGGCGGCTTCAAGCTGCTGGTGAAGTAAAACGAACTCTTCAGCCGGATCGCCGCGATGCAGCAGACAATTGCTGTTCAGGGGAAAACTCGTTTCCTGCGCAACGCACTTGTGCTGGGGCTGCTCACGGCGATCGGCCCCTTCGCAATCGACATGTATCTGCCATCCATGCCCTCCATCGGCGCCAGTCTCGGCGCCGATGCGGACCGGGTATTGCTGAGCCTGACGGCTTTCTTCGTGACCTTTGCCCTGGGCCACATGCTCTTCGGCCCGGTTTCCGACATGGTGGGGCGCAAGGCGCCCCTCTATTTCGGCATCCTGCTTTTTGCCGGTGCCAGCATCGGCTGCGCGCTTGCCACGGATATCGAGACGCTGATCGGCTTTCGCGCATTGCAAGGCCTTGGCGGCGCTGCCGGAATCGTGATTTCCCGTGCCATCGTCCGCGACCTCCATAGCGGAGTTGACGAGGCGCGGCTGCTCGCATTGCTCATGCTGGTGCTCAGCGTCTCGCCGCTTTTTGCACCGCTAATCGGCAGCATCATCATCGAACAGACAAGCTGGCGCAGCGTCTTCTGGCTGGTAATGGCGGCCGCTCTCATCGGCTTCGTCCTCGCCATCGTCTTCGTCCGCGAAACCCGGCCGGCGCATCTGCGCGGCGACAGCAACTGGGCCGGTGTGCTGGCGGGCTGCAAATTCCTGCTTACCGACCGGCAATTCCTGGGCCTCACCTTCATCGGCAGTTTCGCGCTGTCCAGCTTCTTTGTCTTTCTGGCGCAATCCTCCTTTGTGCTGATGGACCGCTACGGATTATCGCCGATGGCCTACAGCCTGGTTTTCTCCGTCAACGCTGCCGCCTTTTTCGCCGCCATGCAGTTCAACGGCTGGCTCGGCGCGCGGTTCGGCCTGCGCCGGCTGGTGCGCCCCGCCGTGTATGGCTATGCCGCGGCGATGCTGCTGCTCCTCGCGCTGGTGCTGGTGGGCGTTGAGAATCTTCTATTGCTTGAGGTGGTCTTGTTTGCCGGTTACGCTTTCGTTGGCATCCTGCTGCCGGTCAGCTCCGTGCTGGCGCTGGAGGATCACGGTACCATTGCTGGCACCGCCTCCTCGCTGATGGGGACACTGCAGCTTGCCTGCGGCGCGATTGCCATGGCGCTCAGCGGCGCCTTCGCCGATGGCAATCTGCTGCCGATGGTGGCCGGGATCGCCGGCTGCGCCGCCATGTCGCTTCTGCTGGCGCTGATCTTACTCAAACCGAGGGACTAGCTGCCGCGCGGCAGCACCGCCAGTGCCAGCCGTGGCACCGGGATCAGGGTGCAGGCCGGTTTCGGCCCGGTGCCAAAAGCCTGCTCCAGTTCCGCGCCGAAGATATGCAACTTCGCTTCCGTATGATCGACGATCAGCACGGTCAACTTGGCCACATGCTGCGGCCCCACGCCCGCAGCCGCCAAAGCGATCTTCAGGTTTTTAAAGGCCTGCCGCACTTGTGCAGTGAAATCTGCGGTCAGACTGCCGTCTTCTGTTTCGCCGCCCTGCCCTGAAATGCAGATCACCTGCACACCCGGATCGAGAATGGCGAGATGGGAGTAGCCGTTCTTCGCCGCGTCATAAAGGCCCGGCGGATTGATAAGCGCAAAAGTCATCGGATCGCTTCCTGACAGTATTCAGTCTTTCGGTTTATTACGCCTGTCATTGCCATTCAGGCTGGCCACCCGGATTGGCACTGACATCCCTATGACGTTTGAGCAGATACGGTTGTGACGCGGCCACCGGCGAATCATCCCCATATGGCCGCCCTGCCTTGCCCCTCCCTCTGAAACCCGGCATAAGCAGCAGGCAACGAAACCGGAGGGACGCCATGCAGGTTGCCGCGCGCATGCTGCGCCTGGGCTCGGAAAGCGCCTTCGAGGTGCTGGCCCGCGCCAAGGCGCTGGAGGCCGAGGGGAAGACAATCATCAATCTGGGTATCGGGCAGCCCGATTTCCCGACGCCGCCGCATGTGGTCGAAGCGGCCATCAAGGCGCTGCGTGACGGCCATCACGGCTATACGCCCGCCAACGGCATCCTGCCTTTGCGCGAGGCGGTCTGCGCCGAGATCCACCGGCGTTACAGGCAAACCGTCTCGCCCGAGCGCATCGTGATCGTGCCGGGCGGCAAGGTCACCATGGCCACCGCCATCATGATGTTCGGCGAGCCGGGCACCGAGATCATGTATCCCGATCCGGGCTTCCCGATTTATGAGTCGTTGGTCCATTTCACCGGCGCGAAGCTGGCCGGCTATCCGCTGCTGGAAAAAGACCGCTTCGCCTTCCGCGCCGGCGATCTGCTGGCGCGCATCACGCCGCAGACGCGCCTGCTGATCATCAACTCGCCTGCCAATCCCACCGGCGGCGTCGCGCCTGCGGCGGAAGTGAAGAAGCTGGTCGAAGGCCTGCAGAACTTCCCGCATGTCACCGTCTTGGCCGACGAGATTTATTCCCGCCTGGTGCTGGATGGCGACGGCACGTATGCCAGCTTCATCCCCTATCTGGATCAGTTGCAGGACCGCCTGATCATCCTGGAAGGCTGGTCCAAGACCTATGCCATGACCGGCTGGCGCCTGGGCTGGGGCCTGTGGCCGGCAAAACTGGTGGACCTTGCCACCAAGCTCGCCATCAATACCCATTCCTGCGTCAACGCCGCCACGCAATATGCGGGCATCGCCGCCCTGGAGGGGCCGCAGGACGCGGTGGAAGAGATGCGCCAGGCCTTCCGCCGCCGCCGCGACCTCTGCGTTGCCGGGCTGAACAGGATTCCGGGCCTGAGCTGCATCAAGCCGGAAGGCGCCTTCTATGCCTTCCCCAATATCTCAAAAACAGGGCTTACCGCGCGGCAGATACAGGACGAATTGCTGGAAAAGGCCGGGGTGGCCACCATCGCCGGCACCAGTTTTGGCCGCCACGGCGAGGGCTATCTGCGGCTGTCTTTCGCTGCTTCCGATGAGGCCATCGCCGAGGCACTGGACCGGATCGCTGCTTTCTTGTCCAACCGCGCGCCGAAACAATAGGCAGAATTTAGTCTATTTTTTAATCACAGAGGCGCTTTTATATGCAAATCCGCACAGAAACCTATCCACAGCCCCCGCCTTCCAGCGGGATTCCAGCCACTTCATCTGGTGTTGAGGGTGGCACGGGCCGTGCATACCACAGTGCAGACCCTAACTTCGTCTTTTCTAAACTGACCAACCGTCTGTAGCACCCATGAAAAAAATCGAAGCCATCATCAAGCCCTTCAAACTCGACGAGGTGAAGGAGGCACTGCACGAGATCGGCCTGCAGGGCCTGACCGTCACCGAGGCCAAGGGCTTTGGCCGCCAGAAGGGTCATACCGAGCTGTATCGCGGCGCCGAATATGTCGTCGATTTCCTGCCCAAGGTGAAGATCGAGGTGGTGCTGGACGACGGCATGGTCGACCGCGCCGTGGAGGCCATCACACAGGCCGCCCGCACCGGCCGCATTGGCGACGGCAAGATCTTCATCTCCACCGTCGAAGAAGTCATCCGCATCCGTACCGGCGAGAAAGGCGCGGAAGCGGTCTGACGGCGAGGCAGGTATACCTCGCCAATCATCCTCATCGAGTCACCCCCGTTCGGGGAAATCTTCGTGAGCAGTTAGCAACCAGGGAAGAAGCAGCAGGAAAACAGCCATGGCTGATGCAAAATCCATTGTGAAGCAGTTAAAGGACAAGGATACCAAGTACGTCGACTTCCGGTTCACCGACCCGCGTGGCAAGTGGCAGCATGTCGCTTTCGACATCACCATGATCGATGAGCCGACCCTGAAGGAAGGTATCATGTTCGACGGCTCCTCAATCGCTGGCTGGAAGGCGATCAATGAGTCGGACATGCTGCTCAAGCCTGATCTCGACACCCTCACCTTCGACCCGTTCTCGGCGCAGACCACCGCCGTGCTGTTCTGCGACGTGCTGGAGCCGCATGAGGGCACCAACTACAACCGCTGCCCGCGTTCGATCGCCAAGGCCGCCGAAGCCTACATCAAGTCCAGCAAGATCGCTGACGTCGCCTATTTCGGTCCCGAGGCCGAGTTCTTCGTGTTCGACGACGTCCGCTTCAAGGTTTCGATGAACGAGACCTATGTCTACATGGACGACATCGAAGGTTCGTACAACTCGGGCAAGGTCTACGAAGGCGGCAACATGGGCCACCGCGCCCCGATCAAGGGCGGCTACTTCCCAGTCGCTCCGCTGGATCAGGGCGGCGACCTGCGCTCGGAAATGCTGTCGACCATCGCCGCCATGGGTGTCACCGTCGAGAAGCATCACCACGAGGTGGCGAACAGCCAGCATGAACTGGGCATCAAGTTCAACACCCTGCTGAAGTGCGCCGATGCGATGCAGATCTACAAGTACTGCGTCCACAACGTCGCCCATGCCTGGGGCAAGACCGCGACCTTCATGCCGAAGCCGGTCAAGGGCGACAACGGTTCGGGCATGCACGTCCACCAGTCGCTGTGGAAGGGCGGCAAGCCGCTGTTCGCCGGCAACAAGTATGCCGGCCTGAGCGACATCGCGCTCTACTACATCGGCGGCATCATCAAGCATGCCAAGGCGCTGAACGCCTTCACCAACCCGCTGACCAACAGCTACAAGCGCCTGATCCCGGGCTTCGAGGCTCCGGTGCTGCTGGCCTATTCGTCGCGTAACCGTTCGGCCTCCTGCCGCATCCCGTTCGGCGCCGGCGAGAAGGCCAAGCGCGTTGAGGTCCGCTTCCCCGATCCGGGCGCGAACCCCTACCTGGCCTATGCCGCGATGCTGATGGCCGGTCTGGATGGCATCAAGAACAAGATCCATCCGGGTCCGGCGATGGACAAGAACCTCTACGACCTGCCTCCTGAGGAACTGAAGGAAGTGCCGCAGGTTTGCGGTTCGCTCCGCGAGGCCCTGGAAAACCTGGACAAGGATCGCGCCTTCCTGAAGGCCGGCGGTGTCTTCACCGACGATTTCATCGACAGCTATCTCGAGCTGAAGTGGGAAGAGGTGTACGCGTTCGAGCACACCCCACATCCGATCGAGTTCTCGATGTACTACTCGGTCTAATTAACGACCTTCCCTGGGCTCACGGCGTCAGCCGCGTGTCCATTAAGGCCCCGCCGGTTCCTGCCGGCGGGGTTTTTCTTTTGAGGAACCCGCCTTTCCACTGCCGTGTTGGCTATCCATCCTCACAAGGCAGGAGTTGATCATGGCCGCGCATTATCCCTCTGGAACCGGCAGCATCGTCGCCATCGCCGGTCATCCGCTGCATCCGATGGCAGTCTCGCTGCCCATCGGCGCGCTCATCCTGGCGCTGGGCGCCGATATCGGCTTCTGGATCACGCAGAATCCCTTCTGGGTCTATGCTGCCACCTGGCTGCTGCTTGCCGCCTTGGTAACGGGCGCCATCGCCGCCCTGCTCGGCGTGATCGAACTAATCGGGTTGGGCCGCGCCCGCACGCTCAAGGTTGGACTGGCCCACGGCGCCGGCAACGTCCTGCTGCTCATGCTGTCGCTCTGGAATTACAGCCTGCATCTCGACACGCCGGAACAGGTCATTCCTTATGGCCTGATCATCTCCATCGTCGGCGTCGTACTGGTCGTGGCCACAGGTTGGCTGGGCGGGGAGCTGTCGTACCGCCATGGAATTGGCGTCTCGCGTCAGATCGGCGTGAGCGAAGGCTACGATCACGGCTACCCGCCGAACAGCCGGGACCGTTCGGCAAACCCTAAAGTCCGCTGACCCCACGGGAATCGCAGCGGCCACTGCGGCATGAGGCCGACTGTCAAGCACGAAGGCCCTCTTGATTCCGCCTCGGGCCGCGCCCACACTCCGCCGCCATGAGTACCCCCTCCCAAAGCGCCGCCGGCCGCGGCAGCACCGGTGTGCGGCTGGCGCCGATCCTGTTCTTTGTCGGCGCCGTCAGTTGCTGCTTCGGCATCGCCATGCTGGCGCCGATGCTGGCCGACCTGCTGGAAGGTCATGAGGATTACAAGGTCTTTCTGATCTGCGCCTTCGGCACGCTGTTCATCGGCGCCGGGATCGCGATTGCGACCTACGACCGCAATCAGAATATCAATCTGAACGAAACGCTTCTGCTGCTGCCCGCCACCTGGATCACCGTCAGCCTCGTGGCGGCCTTGCCTTTCATGATTTCTGAGCTGCAGCTTTCGCTGGCCGATGCCGTGTTCGAATCCGTCTCCGGCCTAACCACCACGGGTTCGACGGTGATCACCGGTCTCGACACGCTGCCGCGCGGCCTCCTGCTGTGGCGTTTTCTCATCCAGTGGATTGGCGGCTTCGGCATGGTCACCGTCGCCGTTCTGGCCCTGCCCTTCCTGCGCATCGGCGGTCTGCAGCTATTCAGCCTCGATCTCTCGCCAAGCTCGACCAAGTTCGTGCCCCGCATCACCGAGGTGGTCGGACAGATCGGCATCATTTACACGCTGCTGACCGCGCTTTGCGCCCTGTGCTTTTGGAGCGCGGGCATGGACGGGTTCGATGCCATCGGCCATGCGATGACGGCCCTGTCCACCGCCGGCTTCTCCAGTCACGATGCCGGTCTGGCCTATTTCGACAGCGTCTTGATCGAATGGATTGCCATCATGTTCATGGTGATCGGTGCCATTCCCTTTGGCCTCTACGTCGTGGCGGCCTATGGCCGGCCCGATCGCCTGCTGAACGACGATCAGGTGCGCCTCTTCTTCGCCATCATCCTCACCGTTGCAATCCTGCTGACCGTCTGGCGCATCGCAGAACATGACCGGCCGTTCTGGCTGGCCCTGCATGAATCGCTGTTCATGACGGTGGCGACCATCACCACCACCGGCTTTGCCGGATATGACTTCACGAACTGGGGCGGCTTTGCCGAACTGATTGCCCTGCTGTTGATGCTGATCGGCGGCTGCACGGGCTCGACGGTCGGCGGCATCAAGGTTTTCCGCATCCTCACCATGATGCGCATGCTGCGCGCGCAGCTTCAGCGCCAGATCTTCCCGCATGGCGCCTTCAGAGTGACCTTCAACGGCGAGAATATCCCCGACGCCGTGCGCGCGGGCGTCGCCAGCTACATCTTCATCTACCTCGTGCTGCTGATGCTCCTGACCCTGGCAATCGCGCTGTTCGGTCTGGACTTCCGGGAAAGCCTCGGCGCCGCGGCCACGGCGCTGGGCAATAACGGGCCGGGCCTGGGACCGCATAGCGGGCCCTGCTGCACCTTCAAGGATGTCCCCACCGGGGTGAAATGGCTGATGGCGGTCGGCATGCTGGCGGGCCGCCTGGAAATCCTGATCCTGCTGATCCCGTTCAGCCGGTCTTTCTGGCGCCACTGACGCCCGCCGACCGCAGAAGTCACAACCGCGGCGAACATTTTCCCGCTTGAATGGTTTCCCGACCAGCAAGGGAGACGCCATACATGTCGAGTGAAGACCTCCACGCGCCGCGCGAACGCCTCAGCAAGCATACCCTGGCCATGCACCAGGCCATCGTCTCGCTGATGGAAGAGCTGGAAGCGGCCGACTGGTATCAGCAGCGGGCCGACGATTGCGAGGATCCGGCCCTGAAGGAAATCCTCCTGCACAACATGCGCGAAGAGATCGAGCACGCCGCCATGGTGCTGGAATGGCTGCGCCGCAACAGCCAGGACTTCAATAAGCACCTCAAGGACTATCTCTTCACCGAGGGCGACATCGTCAACCTCGAAAAGCATTCCAAGGAGGAGTGAACGTCTCAAAGCTGCGGCGGTCGCAACGCCGCCGCCAGCCCCATTGCCAGTACCGCACCGATGGCGCAGGCCAGAAACACCGTCGGATAGCCGAAGCCTGCGGCAACAAAGCCCAGCACCGGACCGGCCAGAAAGATGGCGAGATCGAAAAAGGCGATATAGCCGCCGATCGCCATACCGCGGCTTTGCGGCGCCACCCGACGCATCGCCTCCACACCCAGCGCCGGAAACACCAGCGAAAACCCAAGACCCGTCAGCGTCGCGCCTGCAAAAGCGAGCCAGCTTGAATGGGCGAAGAACAAAACCACCTGCCCCATGGCCTGCACCGCCAGGGACACCAGCGCCACGATGGTGCCGCCGTGACGGTCCGGCAGGCCGGCGAAGAATAGCCGCACCAGGATGTAGCCGGCGCCGAAGCCACTGAGCGCCAGACCCGCGCCGTCCCAGTCGCGGCTCGCGTAATGCAGCGTGATGAAGGATGCGAGCGCGCCGAACGACATCGCGCTCAGTGCCAAGGCCAGGCCCGGCTGCCAGATCAGTCCCAGTACGCGATAAAACGGCACGCGCGGCCCCGCCTGATGCGGTGCAATGCCCGGCCGCAGCAGCGCCAGCGCCAAGGCTGGCAGCGGTACCGCCATGGTGACGACAGCCACCGCGATGAAGCCGGCCTGTTCCAGCAGCCATAAGCCTAACGGCGCACCGAGCCCCATCGCGCCATACATCGCGATCCCCTGCCAGGCCATAACGCGGCCGGTATTCTGCGCGCCGACCGTGGCAATAGCCCAACTCATCGCGCCGGTCAGGAACAGGCTTTCCGCCACCCCGAGCAGCAGCCGTCCGGCAAACAGGATGCCAAGGCTGACCGCCGAACTAACCGGCAGCACGGCCGAGAGCAGATAAGCGCCGCCGGCCAGAATCGCCGCGGGCAGGCCGAGCATTACGGCGGACTTCGCGCCGTACTTGTCGCAGGTCACGCCAGCAGGCTGTCGCGTCAGCACGGTCGCCAGCGACTGGATGCCGATCACCCATCCCACCACGACGGTGCCGTAGCCCAGCGCGCCATGCACCTGCGCGGGCAGCACCGGCAGGGGAATGCCGACCGTCAGAAAACTGAAGAAGACCATGGCGACGAAGGGCAGCAGGCGCAGCAGCACCGGCTTGTCGGCAGCGGAATTGGGAGAAGCAAAATTAGACGAAGCAGAACCGGAAGTCTTGGCCGTCATCACACGCATACCTCAACGGCGCTCACATTTATGAGCGCGCAGCATGCGTTGGTTGACGTTAACGCCTACGGCCGGTCACCGGAATGGTGGCGCGACTTCTCATCCGGACTTAGCAAGCAGGCGGCGATCCTGTCAAGCGCGGCATGCATTGCCGCGCCTAGTCGACATAGATCATCTTCACCGTCATGCCGCCATCGATGACGATGGGCTGCCCGGTCATGAAACCCGATGTTTTGTCATCGGCCAGAAACAGACAGGCTTCGGCGATGTCCTCGGGCTTGCCCACACGGCCGACCGGATGCTGCTCGCGATCCGCTTCCGAATGCTGTGGCTCTTCGGCGCGTTTGGAATATTGCCAGTCGCGTGTCTCGATCCAGCCCGGCGCAATGGCATTCACCCGGATGCGATGCGGCGCAAGGCTGATCGCCATGCCATGTGTCAGCGCCGCGATGCCCCCTTTGGAGGCCGTATAGCCTTCAGTACCGGCCTCCGACATATAGGCGCGGGTAGAAGAGATGTTGACGATGGCGCCGCCCTGGCCGCGCGCCGCCATGCGCTTGGCTGCGGCCTGGCTGCACAAAAAAGTGCCACGCAGGTTCACGGCAATGACACGGTCGAAATCCACCGCACTCAGCGCGAGGAAATCGACGCGCTTCATGATGCCTGCATTGTTGATCAGGATGTCGGGGCAACCGAGCTGCCGCTCTGTCTCGGTCATCCAGGTCTCGACATCGACCGCCAGCGCCACATCGGCCGGACGGAACAGCGCCGTACCGCCACGCGCGCGTATCTGTGCCGCCGCTTCATCTCCCGCATCGATATCGAGGTCGCACAGCGAGATAGCATAGCCTGCTTCGGCGAAGCGATAGGCGATAGCGCGGCCGATGCCCTGACCGCCGCCGGTGATGGCTGCGACTTTCATGGCGTCAGCCGTTCTGGCTCAGAGCCGGTTCCGCGCGCACCGCTTCGGCAATGACGCGCACCAGATCGACCTGCCGGAACGGCTTGGTCAGGCGCTGCAGTTTCGGATTGAGCCCCGGCTCCAGTTCGGTATGGCCGGTCGCCAGGATCACCGGCAGGTGCGGCCATTTCAGCTTGATCACATCGGCAAGCTGCGTGCCGGTCATCTGCGGCATCGCCTGGTCGGTGATGACCAGATCGATCGCCGCCTCGCGCTCCAGGACCTGCAAGGCCTGCTCGCCCGAGCTTGCTTCGAAGACGCGATGCCCGAGGTCTTCCAGCATGGCGACGGTGTTGGTCAGCACGAGGAAATCGTCATCCACCGTCAGGATCGACAGCTCGCGCGTTCCCGGCGCGGCCGAAGGCGTGCTGGCCTGGTTGAGGAAGCTCAGTGTCGCTGCATCCAGTTCAGCCACAGGCAGCCACAGCAAAGCCATCGTACCCTCGCCCTTGCGGCTTTTCAGGATCAGCCGCCCATTTGACTGCTCGGCCAGACCATGCACCATCGACAGGCCAAGGCCAGTGCCCTTGCCAACGCCCTTGGTGGTGAAGAACGGCTCCATGGCGCGCGCCAGCGTCTGCTCGTCCATGCCTTCGCCGGTATCCGATACCGACAGGCAGACGTAATGGCCGGGCTCCAGCTTGCTGCTATGACCGGGGACGATCATTTCCTGCCGCGCCGCGATGGTGATGACACCGCCATCCGGCATGGCATCGCGCGAATTCACAGCGAGATTCAGCAGCGCGGATTCAAGCTGGTTCGAGTCCGCCAGCACCGGCGGCAGGTCGTGCGGAAAGTCAATCTCGATCGTGATCGACGGCCCCAGCGTGCGCTGCAGAAAAGCGCTCATGCCGCGCACCAGAGCCGCCGCGTCAACCGGTTCCGGGTTCAGCTCCTGGCGCCGCGCAAAGGCGAGCAGGCGCCGCGTCAGCGAAGCGCCGCGCTGCGCGCCCTGGATCGCATTCTCGATCAACGGCCGCACCTTGGCATCGGCCGGGAGGCGCTTGTCGACCAGTTCCAGGCTGCCAAGGATCGCCGCCAGCAGATTGTTGAAGTCATGCGCGATGCCGCCGGTCAGCCGGCCGATCGCCTCCATCTTCTGCGACTGGAACAGAGCCTCGCGCGCCTCTTCCAGCGCCTTCTGGGTCTCCATCCGCTCGGTGACGTCGCGGGTAATCTTGGCGAAGCCGATCAGTTCGCCATCGTCGTCATGGATTGCATCCAGCACGACATGGGCCCAGAAGCGGCTGCCGTCCTTACGCACGCGCCAGCCCTCCTTCTCGCAGCGCCCTTCGCGGATCGCCACTTCCAGCGAACGCTCAGGGTCGCCGCGCTCGCGGTCCTCCGGGGTGTAAAAATGCGAGAAATGCGCACCGATGATCTCGTCCGACGTATAGCCCTTGATCCGCTTGGCGCCGGAATTCCAGCTTGAGACGCAGCCATCGCGGTCCAGCATGAAGATCGCGTAATCGGTGACGCCCTGCACCAGCAGGCGGAACTGCTGCTCGCTCTGGCGCAACGCCTCCTCGGCGGCCTTCTTCTCGGTCAGGTCGCGGGTGATCGTAGCAAAGCCGACCAGCTTTCCTGTCGGATCGAGGATCGGGTCGATGACGACATGCGCCCAGTACACGCTGCCATCTTTGCGCACCCGCAGGTTCTCGGCCTCGTATTTGCCGGCATTGATCGCGATGTCGAGGGACCGCTGCGGCAGACCGGCCTGCTGATCTTCTTCGGTGTGAAATAGCGAGAAATGGCGGCCGACGATTTCGGCCGGCGTATAGCCGCTGAAACGCTGCGCACCGGAATTCCAGCTTGTGATGATCCCGGCCGGATCCAGCATGTAAATTGCGTAGTCGGTGATCGCGTCCAGCAGAAGACGGTGCTGGCCCTCTTCCGCGAATGGAGCTTGAGGACGCTCGGCGTTAGGCATACCGGAGCTTTCGTAAAATGTTGAAAGAGTGCAACTATCAACCACGGCGCCGGGCTTGTCAGCCCTGTCGGAAGAGGTATGGAGACGCCCTGCGGATATTTCCCTTATGGGTTGCATACCTTTTATATCGAACCTGGCAGAAAGGTCAAACCCAACCATTCCCCCACTCCGCTTGCGACAACCGGATCGAGCGACCTGTTTAAACACGAGAAACCCGCCGATTGTTCATCAGGCGAAAAGAAAATCGCCGCGATTGATCAGGGATATCCGAGGGATGCGAGAAAGCCCAGACGACGCCGCATCGCGCAGCACCGCCCGGTTTCTTCTTCTTCTAAAAACTGCTTTTCCTGAAATTTGTGGCGTATGAAAGGCCTAAGTCGCCGCCAGGGCTGCTGCACCGGTCGTTTGGGGTGGATCGCCGAGCGCTTTCGTCACCAGCTCCGTATCGAGATATTCTACCAGCTCCACCAGCTTGCCGTCGCGCAGACGGCAGACCATGCAATAATCGTTGCAATAGGGCTGGCCTGCCACGGTTACGTTGTTGCCCCTCGCCAGCACCACCACCGTATCGCCCTCGGCGATGAAACGGCGCGGCACAGTCTTGATCTGGCCTGCGATGACCTGCCGTAGTGGGCCGAAAAGCTCATCGATGACCGTCTGCTTGCCGTCATAGCGGCGCGACCAGCTCGTCGTGCCGCACATGTCCCAGCAGAAATCCTCGGCCATCGCCTCAATCAGGGGCCGCGAATTGCCCTCCGCCAACCCTTCGAAAATCCGCTGCACGATCTGTTTGTTCGCTGCTGCATTCATGCGCATTCCTCCGTTTCGCCTACCTGTCGCGCTATGATGCGCATGGATAACGCCATTCTTCCAATCGATAGATCATATGATGTATATTCACACCATGAATTTAGCCGCCATCGACCTCAACCTGCTAGTTGCCCTGGACGCACTGCTCACCGACGCTCATGTCGGCCGTGCGGCGATGCGGGTTGGCCTGTCACAACCGGCGATGAGCCATGCGCTGCGCCGCCTGCGCGAGATGCTGGACGATCCGCTGCTGGTTCGCAGCGGTGCGCGGATGGAGTTGACGCCGCGGGCACTAGCCTTGCGAACGCCCTTGGCCGATGCACTGCATCAGGTATGCGGCCTGTTCGTCTCCGAGCAGTTCGATCCCGCCACCTCGACGCGGCGCTTTCGCCTGATGACGGCGGATCATTTGCTGAACCTGCTGATCGCGCCATTGAGCGAGCGTTTCGCCACGCTGGCACCCGGGGTACGTCTGGATGTCGAAGCCTGGCGCGGACCGGCCACCATGACGCCGGAGCTTGCCCGCAATATCGATCTGGTGGTGGCCTGCACGCCTGAAGCGTTTCCCGCTTTCCACCGTCAGCGTCTTTTTGCCGATCACGATGCGCTGGCGGTGCGCCGCGGCCATCCGCAGACCGCTAGGCTGCGGCGACTGGATGTGTTTTTGAAGGCGCGCCATGTGGCCGTTGTCGGCCGCGGCCAGCGCGAAGATCCCATCGATACCTGGCTGCGCGAAACCCATCGCGTCGAGCGCCGCATCGCGCTTACCGTGCCCAGCTATCTGCAGGCCCTGCACATGGCATCGGGCAGCGATCTTGTCGCCTTCGTCCCCCGCCGCCTAATCGAGGCGCAATCCCGCGCGCTGTCGCTTATCGCCGTCAACCCGCCACTCGATCCCGGCCTGGACGAGGAATTCATGTTCTGGCCGACGCGGGCGCAAATGGATCAGGGCTCAATCTGGCTGCGCCAGCAGGTCGCCGCCATCGGCTGCAGCCTCGACCGCGCGCGGAACGGCAGAAGCAAAGAGGCAGCGTGAGCGATAGCACAACCGCCCGCTCCACCTCTTTCACCGCATGACACTTGAGAAAAACCGCTAAGGTCCTCACCAAAAAACAGGGCGCCGAAGCGGCGCCCCGCCCTTTCCGCATCCTTAATCCCAGCGGCCTACTTCACCAGCGGGCAATTCCCGTCCTTCAGCGGCCGGAAGGCCTGCTCGGCGGGTACGGTGGCAACCACCTTCAGGTAATCCCAGTCGCCCTTCGATTCAGACGGCTTCTTCGCTTCCAGCAGATACATCGGATGCATCTTGCGGCCGTCGATGCGGATGCTGCCCTTGCCGAACAGCGGATCGTCGGTCGGCATCGCTTTCATCGCCTCGACAATGGCGCGGCCATCCTGCGGCCCGCCCGCTTTCTCGACCGCCCTGAAGTAATGCATCAGGCCAGCATAGACGCCGGCATGCATGTCGTTCGGCATCATCTTCTTCGGATGCGCTGCCTGGAACCGCCTCGACCAGGCGCGCGTGCCATCGTTCATGTCCCAGTAAAACGGCGCCACCGATTGCAGACCCTGCGTCGCTTCCAGCCCCAGGGCCGGCACATTGGTGACACCGAAAATCAGCCCGATCACCTTCTGCTTCTGCGCTAGGCCGAATTCAGCCGCCTGCTTCAGCGAATTGGTCAGATCGCCGCCGGCATTGGCAAAAGCCACCACATCGGCGCCGGAGGACTGCGCCTGCAGCAGAAAGGAGCTGAAGTCGCTGGCATTGATCGGATGGCGCACCGCACCCACCACTTCGCCGCCCAGCGCCTTGATCTCGTCGCTCGCCTGCTTTTCCAGATCGTGGCCGAAGGCGTAGTCGGCGGTGATGAAGAACCATTTCTTGCCGCCGCCAGCAAAGGCCGCACGCGCTGCCGAATGACCGTAGGACCAGGTATCGTAGGTCCAATGCACCATGTTGGGCGAGCAGCGTTCGCCGGTCAGCATCGCACTGCCCGCGCCCGAGCCGATCATCACCTTGTTCTTGTCGCGCACGATCTCGTTGACGGCAAAGGCCACCGCCGAATTGGGCAGGTCGACGATGACATGCACGCCGTCAACATCCAGCCACTGCCGCGCCGTATTGGCGCCGATATCGGGCTTGTTCTGGTGATCAGCGGAGATCACCTCCACCTTATACTCGCCGCCCTTCATGTAATCCTCGGCGGCCAACTTGGCGGCCAGCACCGAACCCGGCCCCTGGAAATCGGCATAAACGCTCGACATGTCGTTCAGCACGCCGACGCGCACGACATTATCCGCCGCAACAGCGGACCAACTGAACCCGCCTGCCAGAATGGCGGCAGCAATGGCTTTCCGCATGGCCTCCTCCCTTTGTTGTGTCTATAATTGTTGTTTTATAATACTATTTTGACTGAGAACATTTCAAGGGAAAAAGGCGGATGCCAGCACAGGCGCGCGCTAATAAAACGGCGCGAAGCGCATAGATGCTCCGCCCGTCTCGGCAAATCTCGTTCGTCTGCGAATAAAGCGGGTCGTGCCGCGGCACGGCTGTGGCATCAGCAGTGTTTCTTGTTGGCGCTTCACCGCGCTAGCCGACAATCACTAGATCGCCTCCTACGCCGTCACGCCGCGGCTTGGCGTATGAGGAGAGACGTATGCAAGATGAGTGGATGGCAATGGCACAACAATGGCGACCGGTCGCAAAACTCCTTGCCTCTCGCTCTGCTCTTCGCGACGCTTTACTCGTGACGGGCAGGTGGATTTACATCGTCACCAATCGCCCGAATGGCACGATCTATATCGGTGTCACCAACGACATCCGGCGCCGCGCGTATGAGCATCGCGAGGGGCCGGTCGGACTTCACCAAAGACTTACGGTTGCAAGCGACTGGTCTTCGCCGAGCAGCGTGACCCTATCACCGAAGCAATCCCTTGCGAGCAAGCAACCCACCGCACCCGCAGAACGAGAACATCTCGTTCCGCGACTGGCCTCCAACTGGCTCTGAACCGGATTCAACTGGCACTCAACGGGACTCAATTGGCATCCAATGGGATGCAATTGGCTCTCAACGGGCTGAACCGGCCGCCAATGGGCTTCAAACAGCACGGCCTCTGCCGTACTGCCCATAAAACCCATTGCGTTGCCGGACAGATCAGCCCGATTTGGCCAGTCGGAGGAAAACCTCACCAACCAGCAGGTGTGTCACCTCTCCGCAACCATCGCCGTCCAGCGGGCCGCTCTGGCCGTCGTCCAGCGGCAGGATCAGCCGGTCGTATTGCAGGATCTTCGGCCCGTCCCAGCGTGTGATGCTGATATGAAAGGGGCGGCGCTCGGTCACGGCCAGATCGAAATGCTGGCGGATCACCGGCCGTCGCTCCAGGGTCACGCCGTCCGGCCCGGGCACCAGTCCCTCGCCGCCGCCCACTTTGGCGGTTTCGTGATAGCCTTCACCGGCCGCCAGATAGATATAGCGTCCCGCCTCCTGCCCCACTTTTACGATGGCGAGATCCGTCACACCAGGCAAAGTTTCCACCGGCGGCAGATCGGCGTAGGCGAGCATGCGGCGCTCGCCGCGCGCCTGGTCGTAGAGCGCCTTCAGCGCGATCAGCTCCGGCGCCACGATCTCATCGGCCGCCCAGCGATCGGCAGGCCTGGTCTGAGTTGGCGGCTTGGTCATGCTCCCTCGCTTAATCCGCGGCGCTCGTCTTCAGCACGCTGGCCCAGATTCACGGCTGAGGCACAGGCCGCGGCCGGCCATTCTCATCGATGGCGACATAGGTATATACGCCCTCGGTCACCTTGATCTCGGTGGGATCGAGTCGGCGCGCCACGATGGTCTCCAGCTTCACCGCCATCGAAGAACGGCCAACGCGGATGATCTCGCCATAGATCGAAACGATATCGCCCACCTTGATCGGCTGATGGAAGGTCATGGCATCCACCGCCACCGTGGCGACGCGGCCCTGCGCGCGGCGCGCAGCGACAATGCCGCCGGCGATATCCATCTGGCTCAGCACCCAGCCGCCGAAGATGTCGCCGTTGCCGTTCATGTCGGCCGGCATCGGCGCAGTGCGGATCAAAGGTTCGCCGCGCTCGGGGCGCGGATGCGAAATTCCGCCCTTTTCGTCGACCGTGCCCGTCATTGATCCACCATATGTTGGTTGTGTCCCGGAATGCGCCCACACTATACTGCGGCGCAACGACGAGTCACCCCTTTAACAGAATCTATGAATAGTATGAACGACTTGTTTCAGTCCGGCCCCAAGGGCGGCGGCGATTACACCGCCAAGGACATTGAAGTCCTCGAAGGCCTGGAGCCGGTCCGGCGCCGGCCGGGCATGTATATTGGCGGCACCGATGAGCGCGCGTTGCATCACCTGTTCGCCGAGGTGCTGGACAACTCGATGGACGAGGCCGTGGCCGGCCATGCCGACCGCATCGAGGTCGAACTGCAGGCCGATGGCGCACTGCGGGTCAGCGACAATGGCCGCGGCATTCCGATCGACAAGCATCCCAAGTTCAAGGACAAGTCGGCGCTGGAGGTGATCCTCACCACGCTGCATTCCGGCGGCAAATTCTCGTCCAAGGTCTACTCCACCGCCGGCGGTCTGCATGGCGTCGGCATTTCGGTGGTGAACGCGCTGTCGGATCAGCTCATCGTCGAAGTCGCCCGTGATCGCGAATTGTGGCGGCAGGAATATTCGCGCGGCACACCGAAGGGCAAGCTGGTGAAGGTCGGCCCGGCGCCGAACCGCCGCGGCACCACCGTGATCTTCCATCCCGACGAACAGATCTTCGGCAAGGGCGCACATTTCCGCCCGGCCCGCATCTTCAAGATGGCGCGCTCGAAAGCCTATCTGTATCCGGGCGTGAAGATCATCTGGAAATGCGCGCCGGAACTGATCCCGTCTGGCGACGACACGCCGGCGGAAGCCATGCTGCATTTCCCTGGTGGTCTGCAGGATTACCTCTCGGCGCAGCTCGAAGGCCAGCAGACCGTCACGCCGACGCCGTTCGCGGGCCGCGCGGCTCTGGCGGGCGAGCGCGGTCAGGTCGAATGGGCGATCCATTGGCCGCAGGAGATCGACGAAGGCTGGCTGCATTCCTACTGCAACACGGTGCCGACGCCGGAAGGCGGCACGCATGAAGCGGGCTTCCGTTCCGCCCTGCTGCGCGGCTTCAAAGATTACGCCGAGCTCACCAACAACCGCAAAGGCAGCCAGATCACCGCCGACGACATCATTGGCGGCGCCACCGCGATGCTGTCGGTTTTCATCAAGGAGCCGCAGTTTCAAGGCCAGACCAAGGACAAGCTGGTCACGGTCGAGGCGCAGAAGCTGGTCGAAGCGGCCGTGAAGGATCACTTCGACCACTGGCTCGCCGGCGCGCCGCAGCATGCCAATGCGCTGCTCAACCGCATCATCGAGCGCGCCGAGGACCGCCTGCGCCGCCGCGCCGAAAAGGAAGTCAGCCGCAAGTCGGCGACCCGCAAGCTGCGCCTGCCGGGCAAGCTGGCCGACTGCTCCGACGAAGCCGCCAACGGCACCGAGATTTTCATCGTCGAGGGCGACAGCGCGGGCGGCTCGGCCAAGCAGGCGCGCGACCGCCGCACGCAGGCCGTACTGCCGCTGCGCGGCAAGATCCTCAACGTAGCCTCGGCCGGCTCGGGCAAGCTGGCGGCAAACCAGGAACTGTCGGATCTGGTGCAAGCGTTGGGCTGCGGCACCGGCAGCAAGTATCGCGACGAGGATCTGCGCTACGACAAGGTCATCATCATGACCGATGCCGATGTCGACGGCGCGCATATCGCTTCGCTGCTGATGACCTTCTTCTTCCGTGAGATGCCCAAGCTGATCGAGCACGGCCATCTCTACCTGGCACAGCCCCCGCTCTATCGAATCAGCCATGGCGGCAAGACCGTCTATGCCATGGACGATGCCGACAAGGACCGCCTGATCAAGGAGGTCTTCGGCAACAAGAAGGTCGAGGTCAGCCGCTTCAAGGGTCTCGGCGAGATGCCGCCGGCGCAGTTGAAGGAAACCACCATGAACCCGAAGAACCGCACCCTGCTGCGGGTTCAAGTGCTGACCGACGACGTGAAGGAGACCGACGATCTGGTCGAACGCCTGATGGGCCGCAAGCCGGAACTCCGGTTCCAGTTCATCCAGGAGCGCGCGGCATTCGCAGAGGTCGACGTCTAAGGCATGGACTACCCCGGCGTAGACCACTTCTCCGTTGTCTCGCTGGTATCCATTGCCATCGCGACCGTGAATGTCATGGTGATGCTGGGCGTCAGCCTGGTGCATCCCCGTGAATCCGGGCCGCCGATCTGGGCCTTGGGCAATGTGATCTTTGCGATCGGCATTGCCACTCTGACCTTGCGCACACCAGAGACACAGTCCTATCTGTTCTTCTGCGGCAACGTCGCCTTCGTGGTCGGCTATGTGGTGTTCTGGTGGGGCTGTGCGCGGTTTCAGCAGCGGCCCGCGCCCTACCGCGCCAGCCTTGCCATCATCCTGCTGCATCTTGCGCCGTTCAGCTTCTTCCTCTTCATTGAGCCCAACACGGTCGCGCGCATCATCGTCATGGCAACGACGCTTGCGATCATCTGCGCGGCGATTTCATGGATGATGCTGCGCCGGATCGAGCCGGGCCTGCTGCAGAGCCAGGCGCTGGTCGGCATGATCTTCGGCGTTCTGGCGGTGCTTTACCTGCTGCGGAGCGTTGCGGTGGCGACCGGCGCACTGGATGTAAGCGATTTCGGCAAGGGTCCGCTGGGTAGCGGGGTTTTCATCCTGCCCGCGGTCGGCTCACTGCTGGCGACTGCCGCCTGCGCGCTGATGCTGACCCAGCGTCTGCAATACCGCCTGCAGGCCACCGTATGCTCCGATGCGCTGACTGGCCTGTTGAACCGCGGATTGCTGGATGAAATCGGCGCCAAGGAAGTCTCGCGCGCCCGCCGCCATCGCGAGCCGCTTTCCGTGCTTGCCTTCGACACCGATTTCCTCGGCCGGATCAACCGCGAGCATGGCGTGGGCGCTGGCGACGCTGCCCTGCGGCATATCGCGGAGATCGTTTCATCCAATCTGCGGCTGGAGGATCATTTCGGCCGCCTGGATGGCGGCACCTTTTGCGTGATCATTCCCGCAACACCACTGCAGGGCTCCATCAATCTGGCTGAACGGCTGCGCAGCCGCATTGCCAGCGCGCCGCTCCGTCTCGACGGCAACGCGGCGGCAACCGTGACCGCCAGTTTCGGCGTCTCCTCCCTTGGTCTGCATGGCGACGATTGGGCGTCGATGCTGCAGCGCGCATCGATGGCGCTGGATCAGGCCAAGGCCCAAGGCCGCAACCGGATCGAGGTGGCCGCGTTGGAAGAGCGAAGCTTCCGCCGCACCTAGCGTTGCAGCCAGCGGCGCAAGGCCGCAGCAACTTCGTCCGGCGTTTCCATCGGCGGCAGATGGCCGGCCTCTTCGATGATGGTCAGCTCGGCATCAGGGATCAGCGCCGCCATTTCCTCGTGCACTTCGATGGGGGTGAGCGCATCGACGCGGCCGCACAGTACCAGGGTCGGCAGCTTGTATTGCGGCAGATAGGGCCGGCTGTCGATCCGGCCCATGATCGCCGTCTGCTGCTTGAGATAACCGTCGCGGCCGATCTCTTCCGCCATAGCCAGCAGGCGATCGACCAGCGGCTGCTTCTTCACGTTGCCGGGATGCAGCAGGAAAGGCAGAAGCTGCGGCGTGATTCCCTTGAAGCGTCCGGTCTGCGCAAGCTTCAGGAATGAGCGCCGCTTCTCGGTCTGCTCCGGCGTATCCGGCCGCGCCGAGGTGTCGAGCAGCGCCAGACGCTCCACCCGCTCCGGCGCCTGGCGCATGATCTCGTGGCAGATATAGCCGCCCATGGAAAGGCCGCAGAGCGCGAAACGGTCCGGAGCCTCGGCCAGCACGGCGCGCGCCATATCGCTGATGCTGTCCTGATGATACTGGCCTGAAGGCACAATGCATTGCGCGATATCGGATAGCCGCGCGATCTGCTCCCGCCAGAAATCCGCAGTCAGCAACAGTCCTGGGACGAATACCAGCGGCTGGCGCATGGAAAAACCTTTCCTCAGACTTACTTGATCAGGCGCGACAACGCCTTGAACTCAGCATGGGTCGCTGTGCCCAGCCATTCGAACAGACACATCTCGGTATTGACCAAGGTGATGCCTGCGGCCGTCAGCCGGCGATGCGCCAGTTCGGCACTCTCCTGCCGGCGCGAGGAGGTGGCATCGGCGACGACATAGACATTGCGCCCGGCAGCCGCGAGATCAATCGCGGTCTGAAGCACGCAAACATGCGCCTCGATCCCGGCGATCACCACCTGTCGGCGGCCGAAGCCCTCGATATCCGCGCTGATCGTCGGATCGGCCCAGGCAGAGAAATGCAGCTTTTCGCGAACCAAGGCGCTACCGGCCGCTTCACTGACCGGCGCCACCGTGGGGCCAAGACCTTTGGGATACTGCTCGGTCACAAGGACTGGAATCCCCAGTCGCTTTGCCGCTTCCAGGAGCAGCCCGGCATTGCGCACCACCCGCTCCGGCTCCTGCATCACGGGCAGAAGCCGCTCCTGAATATCGACAATCAGCAGGAGACTATCAGGGGCAGAAAGCAAGGTCATGGCACATGGCGACTTTAATGCCTGCCGCCGCCATGCGCCAAGTCCTAGGGATGGGTAAACTTAGTGGCTAAACAACACCGGGAGCGGGGCTTTCTCCAGCATCGTTTCTGTTGCGCCGCCGAAGACGACCTCGCGCCAGCGGACATGGCCGTAGGCTCCCATGACGATCAGATTGGTATTCAGCCGCTCGGCTTCCGCCAGCAGGATTTCACCCGCCGCAGCGTCGTCACCGGAGCGCAACACCAGCTGCGCCGTGACGCCGTGGCGCGTCAGGTGATTGACCAGCCGCTCGCCTTTGGCTGCCGCCTCATCCGGCCTGCCCACGCAGAGCACATCCACCGATTTCGCCGCCTGCAACAGCGGCATGGCATCGTGAACGGCGCGGGTGGCCTCCTTGCTGGCATTCCAGCCGACCAGGATCCGCTCACTCGACGCGTCCGGCTTCGGGGTGCAGGGAAACATAAGGACCGGACGCCCCAGGCCGATCGCCACATCATGCCGCAGCAGCTCGGCGCCATACTCGCGACCGAGAATGGGATCGTTGCTGCAACCCGCCGTCTGGTTGACCAGAACCAGATCGGCGGTGCGCCCATAGCAGTGGATCGCCTCCAGCGATCCGCCCTGCACCTCCACCCATTCCCCTGCGACATCGGCACGAGTGATGGCTTCGTTAAAGCGTTCGCGCCCGGCCTGAGCCTCAAGCTCCATCGTTCTGGAATGCTCCTGGATGACGGAGGTGGGAATGTAGTGATAAGCCAGCGGCAAACGCGGCCGCGTGAACAACGCGGTCAGATGTGCTCCGGACTGACGCGCAAGTGCAACGGCATAGTCAATGCCGACTTGCAGTCCCTCCGGATTGCCGACCGTAAGGTGCAGAACGAGGTCCCGATAAGGCATCTGTATCAATCCAATTCAGTTATCGAGAAGCTCAGTTACCGAAAAGCACGGGGACCGTCATGCTGTTCAGGACGGTTTCGGTTACGCCGCCGAACACCATCTCACGCAAACGGGAATGACCGTAGGCGCCCATAACGAGAAGATCGGCGCTTTGATCAGCGACCGCCGACAGCAGCGCCTCGCCCGGTTCGATATCCTCGACCACGGTATGGGCAACTTCCACCTTGACGCCATGGCGGGCCAGATGGCGCGCCATTTCGGCGCCAGGCGTGCCGCGGCTGTTATCGGGGTTGATTCCGAACACGACCACCTTGCTGGCCGTCTTCAGGAAAGGCAAAGCGTCGTGCACGGCGCGGGTTGCTTCCTTGCTGCCATTCCAGGCGACCATCACGCGGTTGCCGATGGCCGGATACTGGCCGGCATAGGGAATGGTGAGGATCGGACGGCCGGCCCGCAATGCCAGTTCATGCGGCAGGATGTCGACGCCAGCCGGCACCTTCGCCGGGTCTTTCGGATCGGGATCGGGCTGGCCCAGCACGATCAGGTCGAAGGCGCGCCCCTGTGTTTCGATGGCATCGACCGGCAGACGCTCGCTTTCGAGCCAATCGACGATGATGCCCTGCTTCTGCGCTTCGGCTTCGAATTCAGCCTTGGCTTTGGCCGCAGCGGCGCGGGCCTCGTCGGCCTGACGCTGGAAAAGCTCGGGCGGCACATATTCGCCCATGTAATACAGGTGCTGCGGCGGAGGCAGCGTATACAGCGCCGTCACATGCGCGTTGAAACGTTGCGCCAGCTGAAAAGCGGCAGCGGCCTTGGCACCGTTGCGCGGATCGTCCGTCAGGTGAACGAGAATATCGGTATAGCTCATTTATGCCCTCGCTTCTCCGATTGCCGTTTGCCGAATGGCGACAACACCATCCTGCCGGAGGATACTGTTGCGGCATTGACTTGGGTCAATCTTCGAGCGGAGCTTTCAGTTGCTGAGCAGAACCGGTAACGTCATGTTCGACAAGACAGTTTCGGTCACGCCGCCGAATACCATCTCGCGCAAGCGAGAATGGCCGAAGGCGCCCATCACCACCAGATCGGCGCCCCTGGCCTGGGCCTCAGCCATGAGAACCTGACCGACTTTCTGGCCGCCGCCATCGATCACCGTGCTCTGGATGCGCAATCCATGCCGTTGCAAATGCTCGGTGATTTCGCTCAATGGCGAACGCCCTTTCTTCTCAGGCGCAACGACGACGATGTGCACGGCCTCAGCACCGCGCAACAACGGCATGGCATCATGCACTGCACGCGCCGCTTCACGCTTGCCGTTCCAGCCGATCAGCACATTGCGCCCGATCTCAGTGAATGTTCCCTGATGCGGGACTGCAAGCACGGGCCGGCCCGCCTGCAGAGCCAGTTCATGCGGAAGCACATCGGTTCCGTAAGGAATGGCGGCCGGGTCGCTGGGATTGGGATCCGGCTGTCCGACGATGACGAGATCGCTGGCCCGGGCTGCGAGCCGCAAGGCCTCCACCGGTGCCATGTCGCTGGCCAGCCAGCGGTGCTCGACATTGGCATCTGCGCAGGTCGCCAGGAACGTTTCCTTAGCGCCGACCGAAGCCTTCTGCGCTTCATCCATCTGCTTCTGGATCAGCTCAGTCGGAATGTATTCGCCCATGTAGTAAGGCACATTGGGCGGCGGCACCGTATAGAGTCCGCTGATGCGGGCGCCGAAGCGCCGCGCGATCGCAATAGCCAATTGGATCCGAGCCTCGTTGCGCGGATCAAGCGTCAGATGAACGATGATATCCCGGAAACTCATCGCCTGGCCTCCTTTGTTGACGGCCGCATCCACGTCCCCCGACGACGCGGCCATGTTCTATTTGGCTTACGCAATGGGCGATGACGGCTGGTCAGCACCAACCGACAGGACCAAATGGCCCTTATCAGAAATGTAGGGATCTGCCGGCCATGAAACAAGACCGGAAGGCTGGCGAACACCGGCCAGGTGATCGCTCAGCTTAGGCAGCGGCTTGAGCCTTCCAGGGCGGCAGCCGCCCCTCTTCCACCGCGTGGCAGGCCACCGCACCGCCAGGAACCGGAATTGTCTTCGGTACCTCGCGCTTGCAGCGCTCATTCGCCAGCGGACAGCGGGGATGGAAGCTGCAACCAGGCGGCGGGTTGAGCGGGCTCGGTACTTCACCGGCCACCGGCGTACGCGAACGCCCGGTCATGTCCAGATCCGGAATCGCATCCAGCAGCATGCGCGTATAAGGATGCTGCGGACGGTTGAACAGCGTTTCCGTATCCGCCCATTCAACCAAACGGCCGAGATACATCACACCGACCTTGTCGGAGACGTGATACACCACTGCCAGATTGTGGCTGATAAAAAGGTAAGTCAGGTTCAGCTTGCGCTGCAGATCCTTCATCAGATTGAGGATCTGCGCCTGCACCGAAACGTCGAGCGCCGATGTAGGCTCGTCGCAAACGAGGAATTCAGGCTCGCCCGCCAGGGCGCGGGCGATCGAAATGCGCTGACGCTGGCCGCCGGAGAACTCATGCGGGTATTTCCGCGCATCCAGCGGCGAAAGGCCGACCTGGGTCAGCAGCTCGCCAACCCGCTTCTCGATGGCCTTCTTGTCCTTGAGCAGACCACGGAAACGCAGCGGCTCAGCCACGATGTCACCTACGCGCCAGCGCGGATTGAGCGATGCATAAGGATCCTGGAAGATCATCTGCATGCGGCCCTGAATCTCAGGGTGCTTGGCACGCTCCGCAGCCGGACCGATATTCACGCCTTCGAAATTGATTTCGCCTTCCGACGGCTCGTAGAGGCCGACGATCAGGCGCGCCACGGTGGACTTGCCGCAACCGGACTCGCCGACAAGGCTGAAGGTCTCGCCCTTGTTGATCTCGAAACTGACGCCATCCACTGCGCGGACGATGCTTTTCCCCTTGCCTTCGAGCACACGGTTGAGCCAAGGCGGAGAAACGTCGAAGACGCGCTTCAGATTGGTGACGCGCAGCATGGGAACGGTCTGCTCAGACATGGGCCTTCTCCTCGACCAGCCAGCAGGCAGCCAGGCTGTTGCCGGCAGGCATCGGGTCGGGTCGATCTCGATAGCAACGGTCGAATGCCTTCGGGCAGCGCGGATTGAAAGCGCAGCCCTTCGGGATCGCATTCAGCCGCGGCATCGAGCCATCGATCTGCGTCAGGCGCTCCACCTTGTGGGTCATGGTCGGAATCGCGCCCATCAGGCCGATGGTATAGGGATGATGTGGACGCTTGATCACATCCTGCACAGGGCCGATTTCGGCGATACGACCGGCATACATGACAGCGACACGATCAGCCGTTTCGGCGATCACGCCCATATCATGGGTGACCAGCATCACCGCCGTGCCATGCTCGCGGCACAGCCGCTTCAACAAGGTGATGATCTGCGCCTGGATCGAAACGTCGAGCGCCGTCGTTGGCTCGTCAGCGATGATCAGCTTCGGCTCGGCCGCCAACGCCAGCGCGATCACGACACGCTGCCGCATGCCGCCGGAGAACTGATGTGGATAGTGGTTGATGCGCTCCGAAGCAGACGGAATGCCGACATCCTCGAGCAGCTTCACCGCGCGATCCCGCGCCTGCGCCTGGGTTAGCGGCAGATGGGTCAGAATGGTCTCGATGAGCTGGTCCCCGACCTTGTAGAGCGGATTGAGGCTGGTCAGAGGATCCTGGAAGATTGCGCCGATCTGACGGCCGCGGATCTTGCGCATCTCATTATACGGAAGATTGTCGATGCGCCGCCCTTCCAGGCGGATCTCGCCCGCCGCGATACGGCCGGGCGGCTCAAGCAGGCCGATGATGGCAGCGCCGGTCATCGACTTGCCGGCACCGGACTCGCCCACCACACCAAGCACTTCACCGGCAGCAATATCGAGGGAGACGTCGTCAACCGCGACCAGCGTGCCGCGCCGGGTCGGAAACTCGACACGCAGATTACGGACTTCAAGAAGCTTCGGGCTGGTCATGAGCGATCACCGGAGCTTGGGATTCAGGGCGTCTCGCAGCCAATCGCCAAGGAGATTGACCGACAGGACAAGGGCGGCAAGCACAACTCCCGGGAATATGGTGATCCACCACTCGCCCGAGAACAAGAAATCATTGCCGATGCGTATCAGGGTACCGAGCGAGGGTTCGGTCGGCGGCAGGCCGACACCCAGGAAGCTCAGGGTCGCCTCGGTAATGATGGCGAGCGCCAGGTTGATGGTCGCGATTACCAGCACCGGCCCCATGACGTTGGGCAACACATGGCGCAGCGCGATCAACGGGCCCGGCAGGCCGATCACCCGGGCGGCCTGGACATATTCCTTGTTCTTCTCGACCAGCACCGAGCCGCGTACCGTTCGCGCATACTGCACCCAGTAGCTGAGGCCGATGGCCACCACAAGCACGGCTTCCGCGATGTCGGAATGCCGCGCCTCGCCCAGGATGCCTCGGCTGACGCCGTCGACCAGCAAGGCGATCAGGATGGCCGGGAAGGACAACTGGACATCCGCGATGCGCATGATCAGGCCGTCCACCGGACCGCCGACATAACCGGCGATCAGGCCCAGGCCAATACCCAGAACCATCGCAAAAATCACCGAAAGGAAGCCGACCACGAGCGAAATGCGCGAGCCATACATGATGGTCGAAAGCAGATCGCGGCCCTGATCGTCGGTGCCGAGCAGGTACTTCATTTCCCCGCCCTCTTCCCAGGCCGGCGGCTTGAAGGCATCCGACAGTTCCAGCGAAGCCAGGTCGAAGGGGTTATGCGGCGCAAGGTAAGGCGCGCCGAAAGCCATGATGAAAAACAAAACCGTGATGACGGCGGACACCATCACCAGCTTGGAGCGCTTGAAGCTCCAGAACAGGTCGCTGTCGGTGGTCTGGCGCCAGAATTCGACGACGCGTGCAAACGGCAACATCATTTCGCACCCGCCTTCGCGCCCTGCGAGCGCAGCCGCGGATCAACCACGAAATAAAGCACGTCGACAATCAAATTGATCAGCACGAACAACAACCCAATCAACACGAGGTAAGCAGCCATGACGGGAATATCGACGGCCTGCACCGATTGCAAGAACAGCAGGCCCACGCCGGGCCAGGAGAACACCGTCTCGGTGATGATCGCGAAAGCGATGATGGAGCCGAGCTGCAGGCCGGTGATGGTGATGACCGGAACCAGGGTATTTTTCAGCGCGTGGCCGAAATGCACGGCGCGATTGGTCAGGCCTCGGGCACGGGCGAACTTGATGTAGTCGGTGCGGAGCACCTCAAGCATCTCAGAACGTACCAGCCGCATGATCAGGGTCATCTGAAACAGGCCAAGCGTGATCGACGGCAGGATGATGGCCTTCCAGCCGCTAACGGTCAGAAAGCCGGTGGTCCAGAAGCCGATCTTCACGGTGTCGCCCCGTCCAAATGACGGCAGCCAGCCGAGCATCACGGCAAAAATCAGAATCAGGAGAATGCCAATCAGGAAGGTCGGCAGAGAAATACCGATCAATGAAACAGTCATCATCGCGCGACTGATCCAGTGATGCGGATACAGCCCCGAGAACACGCCCATCGGAATGCCGATGACGAGGGCGACGAGGACGGCGATGAGGCTTAATTCGAGCGTTGCCGGCAGCCGATCGAGGATCATCCTGCCAACCGGTTCGGTCGTACGATAGCTGAGGCCGAATTGGCCCTGCGCCGCATTGGCGACGAACCGCGCAAAGCGAACTGGCGTCGGATCATCGAGGCCAAGGGTTTTGCGCAGCTCCACACGCTGTTCAGCGGGCAGATCCTGGCCAGCCATTATGGCCACCGGATCGCCTACAAAATTGAACATGGTGAAGGCGATGAAGGCCACGGCCAGCATGACCAGCACGGCCTGAACCATACGACGAACAATAAACGCAATCATGGGACAGTCTGAGGGAAGACGGCGGCCCGGCTATTGCCGGGCCGCGCATCGACGCTGGTGCCTTACTTGATCTTGACGAAACGCAGCGGGAAGTAGTTGTCCGCCGGCTGATGGAGATCAACGTTATCCTTCGCGGCCCAGACAACGAACTGCTGGTGCAGCGGGATATAGGCAAAGTCGTCCACGTAGATCTTGGTGGCTTCCTTGATCATCGCATCGCGCTTCGCCTTATCGGTCTCCTGCTCGATCTTGTCGGCCAGCTCATCGAACTGCTTGTTCGAGTAGCCGCCAGCATTGAACAGGCCCTTCTTGGTCGCCGCCGACGGAGTCTGGATCAGCGATTCGAAGACGTTATGCACGTCGTAGGTGGCGCCCGGCGACCAGCCCAGCATGTAGAGGGCGATCTGCGGCGACTTCTCGATATCCGAGGCCGTGCGCAGGATCTGCGCGAAGTACTTCGCGCGGGTCTGCGCCACCAGATTCACCTTCACGCCGATCTTGGCCAGCATCGCAACGGTGGCCTGGCAGATCGCTTCGTCGTTGATGTAGCGATCGTTCGGGCAGTCCATGCGGGTCTCGAAGCCGTTCGGATAGCCGGCCTCGGCCAGCAGCTTCTTGGCCAGTTCCGGATCATACTTCGGACGGACGTCCATCTGGGCATCATAGCCGTTCAGGCCCTGGCCAACCATCAGAGCGGTCGGGCGAGCCTGGCCGCGCATCACGGTGCGCTTGATCGCCTCGATGTCGATGGCACGATAGAGCGCTTCACGAACCCGCTTGTCCTTGAAGGGGTTCTTGCCCTTCACGCTGGTGTCCGGCAGCTCGTCGAGCTGCTGGTTGAAGCCCAGGAACACGATGCGGGTCTCAGGGCCTTCCAGAACGCGGCGGCCCGAGGTCTTGCGGATGCGCTCCACGTCCTGCGGCGGGACCGTATAGATCATATCGATCTCACCGGACAGCAGAGCCGCGACACGGGTGGCGTCGTTGGCGACGCGCTGGAAGATGACCTCGGTCAGGTTATGCTCGGGCTTGTCCCACCAGTTCGGATTCGGGACCAGCACGGTCTTCACGTCCGGCTCGCGGACCTTCAGCATGAAGGGGCCGGTGCCGTTGGCGTTGCGGGTAGCGAAGTTCTCTTCGTTCTTCGTCATGTCCGCGGTTTCAAGGGCGTTGTTCTTCTCCGCCCAAATCTTCGACATGATGCCGATCTGCGCCAGCTTGTCGTTCAGCAGCGGATCAGGGTACTTGGTCTCGATCTCAACGGTGAAGTCGTCGACCTTACGAACTTCCTTTATCGAAGTGAAGTTACCGGCAACGTTCGAGCCCTTGCCCACGGCGCGCTTGTACGAGAACACTACGTCATCGGCGGTGAACGGCGAACCGTCGTGGAACTTCACGCCCTGGCGCAGCGTCCAGCGCCACAGCGTCGGGCTCGGCATTTCCACCTTAACAGCCAGCGCCGGCTCAAGCTTCAGCTCACGGCTGCGCCGGAACAACGGCTCGTAGAAATTGGCATTGAAGCTCAGCAGGAACGTCTCGTTGCGGGCATACGGGTCGAGCGAGTTCACATCGCCGTCATTTGCCCACTTGAACGTCTTGGCGGAGCTCGGCTGAGCGCCGAGCAACGCCACGGCGGCAACAGCCGCCACAAGCGTGGCCTTCAAAAAGGTGCCTCGTTGCATTGTCCCCTAATCCTTCTCCCGATTTGGTTTGGCCCATTTGTGATCTGGACCGAGATCCCACCCGCAGCCCAGTGAGGGGCCGTGGCGTTGGCCCGGATCATAGGGCTGTCACAGGGCGGCCGTCTACACTTGATGCGAAAAACGTCGTGGTGAAAAAACTACCCTGATGCCTGCGGTTAAGGCAGGCGCTACTGCAGACGGCGGGCGATGGAAACCACGTCCCGCCCCTTCATGATGCGACGCGTCGGCATGATGATGGTGCAGCCTTCCGCAGGGGCACGTATCTCCTCGCCGCCATCGGTCGCGATCAACGCGTCGCCGGGAAGCTCCTCGAATCCCACGAATGGCGCGGCAAAAACGAAGTTGTCGGTTTTCGCCACCAGCACATCCGTCACCTCGTAGCGCTTGGGCTGCCCCGCTTCGGGGCGATATTGCGCTGCAAGATCGGTGGGAATCAGGCCAAAGAAATCGAGGAAACGCATGGTCACCGCAATGGCGATATCCCCACTTGAACGTGCGAAATGCTGCCCGCATTCCACTACTAAGGCTACCGGCGTCGCCTGCGGGTCGCCGAAGGCGCCATACTGGATCAGCGGCCGGCCCGGATGTTTCACGCCGGGCAGGATGACGTGGTGTAAGGGCGAGTGCAGATGACGCGCCAGCGGCTCAATCTTCGCATGCGGCTCATGGATCAGCATCGGCGGCACAGCATAGGAGGTCGAATGCAGATCGAGCAGCGCATCGGCCTCAGCATAGATATGACGCAGCGCACGAGCGCGTTTTACATCGACCGTCGCATCTGGTCCTTCGAGCGTGTCGTTATCCCACACGCGGTTGAAATCGCGCTCGACAAAGCGCGATTCAAACGGCTTGCTGGGATCGAAACGATGGTAGGCATCCACATTGGCAAAGATGAGCGTGAGCTTGCCGCGCAGCGGCTTGATGCCGCGTTCAAGCAGATGGGTCACGGCAATCATGCCGCAGAATTCGTTACCATGGGTGAGCGCATTCACGATCACATGCGGCCCTGGCCGGCCTGAATCGAACGTGTGCACATAGTCCACGCCCCGATTCCCGGTGCGATACGCCGACAGATCCTTCGGCATCAATTCGATCGGCGGCAAAACCCCATGCTGCGCTGTCATTGCTGGCTCCAAAACCAAATTACACTGCCGATGCCGTAAAGGCCGAAGCCGAGCATCAGCAACCCAGAAAAACCATTGACCCATCGCATCTCGCCCAGGCCCAGGCGATGCCGGAAGGCACCGGCCAGTACGGCAAGCGACAGCCACCAAATCGACGATCCAATGAATACGCCGAGCACCAGCCAGATCGCCATCTGGTTGGACAGGCCGAAAGCGCCGATGCCGAAAAAGGCAAAGACGCCCAGAAAAGCGACGATGGTGATCGGATTGGTGACGGTGAGAAAGAAGGTGGAGACGAAGCCCGCAACGATGCCGCTGTTACGAATCGGCTCTTCTAAAGTCTGCTGTGGCGGCGGATGTATGGCGGCGCGCAACATCTTCCACGCCATGAAGCAAAGGAACAGGCCACCGCCGCAGCGGAACATCAGCTCGTGTTCCTGCAGCCAGTGGGAAATGAGGCTGAGACCGAAAGCCGCGACGCAGCCATAGAATGCGTCTGCGACGGCGGCGCCCAAACCGGCCATAAGCCCGTTCAGGCGGCCCTGGCTGAGCGTCCGCTGCAGACAGAGAATGCCGACCGGCCCCACAGGCGCGGCGATGATGAACCCCGCCAGACCGCCCTTGCCCAGCATCAGCAGGCTTTCAAACACAGTCTATTCACTCCAAACACGCTGATGGGGCAGGCTGTAGCATGGCGGCCCCGGCCCGTAAACCAATGCCCTTCCCTTTCTGGCTCCATAACATTGCAAAATACTGGCCCTTATTGGGGATCCGGATTCGCGGTATTCGCAGCGACCGAAGGAGAACACCTGTATGCCTCAAGCTGCTTCCGCCCCTACCCGCGTCCGTCCCCCAAGCCCACGCATCCGGGTCAAGCGAGTCCCTGACCGGGGCCATTACGACCGGGAAACCGTGCATGCCATCCTAGATGCCGGCTATGTCTGCCATGTCGCGTTCCAGGATCAGGGCCATCCGGTCGTCATCCCAACTGCCTACTGGCGGGAGCAGAATCACCTCTACATCCACGGCTCGACCAAAAGCCGCATGATGATGGCCCTCACCGCCGGCGCGCCGGCCTGCGTCGCGGTCACGCTGCTGGACGGCTTGGTGCTTGCCCGCTCGGCTTTTCACCACTCCATGAATTACCGCTCCGTGGTCGCCTTTGGGACATTCGAGCGCGTCGAGGACGGGGTCAAACTTAAGGCTCTGGAGGCCTTCACCGAGCGCCTGGCCCCCGGCCGCTGGGCGGAGATCCGCGGCCCGAACAAGCAGGAATTCAAGGCGACGATGGTGTTGCGCCTGCCGCTGGATGAAGCGGCGGCAAAGATCCGCAGCGGTCCGCCCAAGGACGATGCCGAGGATATGGCGCTTCCCGTCTGGGCCGGCGTTCAGCCCTTTGCACAGGGCTTCGGCGAGCCGGTGGCCGATCCGCAATTGGCGCCAGGTACGCCGCTTCCCGCCTATCTCAAGGCGGCGACCAAACGCTGAACCGCGCGGTCGATCTGCTCCTCCCGCGTCGCGGCAAACCCCAGCAGCAATCCGCTAAGCTGCCGCGCAATGGCGTAACGGCTCAACGGAACCGCGCCGATACCGGCGGCGACGGCCTTCTCGGCGGCCATTCTGTCATCGCGCCCATCGACGAATTCGGCGACGAGATGCAAGCCAGCCTCCGAGCGCCGCGGCCGCAGCGGACCGCCAGCATGGCGATCCAACGCCTCCAGGAGCGCGAGGCGGCGGCGGCGATACAACGTCCGCATCCGGCGGACATGCTGAGCCATATGGCCGCCGGCGATGAAAGCGGCCAGCACTGCTTGCGACCATCCCGGCGCATAGCCATCGGCCGTGGCCTTGAGCTTCAGGAAATCACCCACCAGCGCCGGCGGCAGCACCACATAGCCAAGCCGCAGGCCAGGAAACAGTGCCTTGCTGAAGGTGCCGACATAGAGCACGCGGGAGCCACCATCGAGCCCCTGTAAGGCTTGGATGGGCGGGCTGCCGTAACGGAATTCGCAGTCGTAATCGTCCTCCACAATCCAGAAGCCCCGCTCCCGTGCATCGTTGAGAAGCGCCAGACGACGCGCCAAGGGCAGCGTCATGCCGAGCGGGAACTGGTGTGATGGCGTGAGCATCGCAAGCTTCGGCGTTGTCGGCGCAGCCGTAATCGCCGCCGGGTCGAAACCCTGGTCATCGACGGGAACCGGCAGAAGCCGGGCGCCCACACCCGCCAGAGCCTCGCGGGCGCCGATATAGCCCGGATCCTCCACGGCAGCGGTATCACCCGGATCGAGGAGCAGGCGGCCGATCAGGTCCAAAGCCTGCTGGGCACCGGAGACGATCACGACGGTCTCCGGGGTGCAGACCACACCCCGCGTCTCCGCGAGATACCGGGCCAGCGCGACCCGCAGCTCGGGCAGGCCCCGGGCATCGCCCGGCCCGAGCGCCGCTTCCGGCTGCCGCCGCAAGACCTGCGCCGAGAGACGCCGCCAGAGTTCTATGGGGAATAAATCGAGCGCAGGCTGGCCGAAGGCCAGCAGGCTCGGTGCAGTCTTGAGCACACCTTCTGCGTGTACTGCTGGAAAGGCCCCGGCGCGCCGGGACAGACCCGGCGAATGGGCCTGACGCTGCGGGTTCCCCTCCGGGGGCAGGTCGGAGGCGATGAACACGCCAGCCCCCCGCCGGCTCTCCAGATAGCCCTCCGCCACCAGCCGGTCGATGGCGGCGACCACCGTATTTCGGGCCAGCCCCAGATCGACGGCCAGCGCCCGGCTGGACCCCAATTGTGTACTTGACTGAACAGTGGGAATATTCCGATGACGGAGCAACTATCCGAGATTACGCCTGAGATGTCGGAGCGCGGCGCAGCAGTTTTACAAACTTGGGACTTCGACGTGGAATCACCGGT